>OCHE01000029.1_pt1 | contig 238425 bp, 218 predicted proteins | sample 1538681 | NCBI WGS metagenome assembly OCHE01 (sample SAMN04571717, study PRJEB22368) | human gut metagenome | biome: human gut; material: stool | host: Homo sapiens | place: Luxembourg | collected 2012-08-17
CACGATTATCCTGTTCATCCATGCGAGAAATCCCCAAGAACTGCGAGGCGACCAGCAACAACAATACTCGTTCGTTTCTTTTGGCTGGAATCCGCTACAAGAAAATGGACAAATGAAAATTGAAAACGGACAATGATTGGAAGCCCCTGCTTCCATTAAAAAACGAATAAGGAAAGTGGAATGAAAAATAAAAACAAGAACATACTCACTGATTATCAGAATAATATAATAAATATTCCAAGTACTGTATTACCTTGCCACTTAACCAAGCGTTCCGCAAGGGCTAACGAATTTATAAACTTTATGAACTTTACAAACTTTCAACTAATTTAATCGAACGTTTTTGTTTTCGTAAAGAGAAACAGATTTTAAGAAAAAAAGGGTGAAAGAAAGCAGAACTTTTTTTCTTTTTTTTAAGAATAATTGAATTAACGCCGCAAACTGATCTTTTTCTCCTTTCTGCACACCGTACCATCATTCAATACTCCTTCCAGGACAAAAGTACAGTGGTCACAGGCATCATCCATAAAAAAGCGGACATGAGTAGGTTCGGAAGTTTTCAGTTTAATATTGGGATTCCAGTAAACGGTGGGACGTATATCCGTCGAATCGGCCATGGCCAGACGGACCGAGTCGACATCGTAACGGGGAATATAAAAATCTACCGGTTTCTGATACCCTAGCGGTCTGAATACAGATAAGCCTCTCTGTTTTAACCGTTCCGGCCGGTAATCGAAATTTTCTGTAAATATCAACGCTCCATCCGGGGCTTCCTGCCCAAAATAAAAATAAGACATTCTTTCATCCAACAGGCTGATACTTAAAAACTGTTCCGGATTCATCATCATAATCCGGTCGAATTCTTCCGGAAAATCATTCAATACCAAATATAGTTTTTTGCCCCGGTAAGTGATTTCCTCCCCGATCACCATAACACCGGGAATTTCCATAAGGGCCGTACGCATATCTTTCTGTTTCATAGCAGCCAACCGGGCAGAATCCAGCATATACCGGGCCGAAGCATCATAGAAAGAATAATTTTTTTTCGGAGGAGTCCTCCTGACCAAAGCTTCGTCGAGCACATATACTTTCACGCCATGGTCGTAATAAAAATCACGGCCGAATTGCTTATAAAACTCATCTTCTCCGTTCGCTTGCCGACGTTCATACGGAATTTGAATCTCAGGCGCCAGATATACTTCCGAATCGATAATCACTTCTACCCCTTTTCTCCCTTTACTATTTCTGGCCTGTACAATGAAACCGGTATTCTCGGGGAAAGAAATTCTTTCCACCAAAAAATGCCCTGTGCTATCCGCCTGCAATACATCGAACTGCATATTTGTCGACAGCAAAGTCAATTGTGCATCTTTTGCCTCTTTTCCCCAGAAGTTTTTTACTCTCCCCGAAATAGTCTGTCCGCGTTCCATATAATAATCGAGTTGTTCAAACTCTCCGGCAGCGACAGCACCGACATCGAAACGAGTCCATCCCTGTGTCAGCAGCAAAAGATCCAGACAACGGTCCGTAGCCCGGTTTACCTCCCGGAAATAAAAGCCCGGATCTTCGATATACCCTTTCAGATCGGAATTCAGCAGCAATTCAGAAACAATATTGTCCTGCAGGGAATCGCGCAACACGGCAGCATCGTCCGTCACAGACAGCGAAAAACGCCCCTCCCTCAGCGAATCACTGCTTAAAATAAGTTCAACATCGACCGCTTCCCGGCTCATATATCCGTCCCGATCCGTTCCGATACGAAGATCCGTTTTTTCCGGATGACGGATAAAACATAACCTTTGGCTATAGATCCGGCAACGATAATCCATAAGACACAAATGCAATATTCCCTCCGGGAAATTAACGGCCGACAGTTTTCCATGCAACTTTCCCTCCAGGGGAGTACACACTAGTAATTGCCCCCGGGTATGGGCTATCAGATACAGACTATCCGGCAATACCGCCTGTTCTCCTCCGATCACCCGATAAGACAGTTCACGGCCATTTTGCCGGATACTCAAAGCTATACCGGACCGGTTCTCTTCGGGCAGAAAAAATTTTTTTTCCAGTCCCTGAGCAGACTTCACCTTCACGTAATACGTTTTCCCACTTTCCAACGGACTGTTCAACCATCCCATACCATGATGAATACTCCGGACAATATCCACGATACTATCCCGTTCGTCATACAGATAGCCTTCCACATCGACAGATAACCCATCTTTACCGATCGCTTTAAAAGCGACGGTTTGCCTTGTCCCCGGAATAAACTCCCCGCCTTCAGGAAAAAACGACACAGCATAATCGAGCGTATCGGCAGGCAAATGAATAGTCCGGCTGAATTCATAAGGAATACCGTTCGAAAAACGAATCCGGACATCCGAAGGATCTGCCAACTCCCCTATATTAATCCTGACCTTTCCGGATTCATCCGTTCGCCGGCGGTGTACTTTGCCCTCTTTGCCCTTACCGATCGACTGATAATCGACAGCCAGCTTCCGGTAAGGTTCCTTCCGGGAATTCGACAGCCGGACAACCGCATATTTTTCTCCTTGCTCTTCCTGGTAAGTGACTCCGGTCAACACCTTCGAATCCGACGGATTGATTAAATGGATTCTCTTTTCATAAATATAGTCTTCCCCCAGATTCTGCATCCAGTAAGAATAACTCCGCAAAAAATATTCCCCCTGACGAATATCCTCCGGTACCTTTAAATAGCCGGCAAAAACAGAATCGATCAAGGCCAGCTTCACCTTTTTAAGCACCGAATCCCGGCGGTTGACCAGATCGACATACACGAAACGGCTATAAGGAGAAGGCCGGTGGGTAGCCGCATCGACCAGAAAAGCCCGGAACCGGATCGTATCTCCGGCATGATAAGATGGACGGTCGGTATGCAACCAAACCTTTTCCTGCATTCTGGCCTGTCGTAAAACCATAAAGTTGTGAACGACCCGGGTAAAAAAATCCGGATTGTCCGAAGCTGTGAATCCGACGATACAACAACTTACCACCAGCCAGAATAAAAAACGTTTCATGTCATAGAAATATTTCCGGTTCCCGTCGGGTACTGAAATTCTTAAACAACAGATCGGTATAAGGAGTCTCGAACAAACGCGCCTCATTAGGACATTGCTTTACACACGCACAACACTTTATACAACGCCCGGCATCGCTGACGATCTCTTCTTCCAAACGAATAGCCTGCACCGGACAAATCCCGATACAAAATCCGCATTGCGTGCATAATTCAGCTACCGTCTCAGGAGTCTGAGGGGTTTTGGGACCTTTTACTTTATAGGGGAAATTTCCTTTTACCACGATAGGGGCCACTTCATCCAAAGTCTGAAAACGGTTCAATAACCGCCCTACTTGCTCACCGAAAGCCCGCGCTTTCTGTAAATCCGGATTATCCGGCCTTCCTCCGGCTATCGGCCGGTCGGGTCTGCTATAAGAATGTTCACCGATAAAAGCAGCGCCGGCAACAGGCACAAACCCGTGAGCCACACACCAATCCCTCAATTCCAGCAAAGCATCGTCGTAATCCCGGTTACCATAAACGACCACCGCAACGGCAGGTGAATCCTGTCCGTAAATGCCTTCCATCCGCTCCAAAGCTGTTTCTGCGATACGTCCCCCATATACCGGAACGACAATCACCGTGATTCCGGAATGAATCGTGAGGTTTTCCTCCGGTTTTTCATAAGTCAGATCGGTTTCCGAAACGTGCCCGGTTCCCAGACCTTGCAAAACGGTCTCACCAATCATATGAGAAGAATGAGTCGGAGAAAAACAAATGAGATGTGCGTAATCGTAAGTCATAGAATAAAATGTTGATTTCCTTTTGCAAAAATAACATTAGTTACCATTTCTCCAAACGGAACCGATGAAAACCTGACATTTTTTCCAAAGGCTCAAGGACTTGCAGAGAGAATAATCAGTTTGTAGATAAATGTATGACATTTTATGGAATTTACACTACTTTTGTGGACTTAATCATACGAAATCTATCTTGGCAGATCTGTTTCCCAATTATACCGAAGAAAAACAAAGCATCCGCAAGTTCTTCAGGAGCTATGTTTACCCGGCTATGTTCAACATGGTGGTCATGGCCTTGTACAACATAGTCGACCGGATATTCATCGGGCAGGGAGCCGGCGCTTTGGCTATCTGCGGACTGGCCCTGACGCTTCCTTGTGTTTCTTTGTTGAGTACCGTCGGCACCCTGACCGGAGTCGGAGCTGCTGCCCGCATTTCCACTTCGATTTCTTTAGGCAACCGTTCCCTGGCCTGCCGTATCCTGGGAAATGCCACTGTATTGAATATCCTGTTATCTACGATTCTGATCGTTTACTCCCTGTATCATCTGGACTTTATCCTGGATATCTTCGGAGGAAGCGGGCAAACTATCCCCTATGCCCGTAAATACATGTCCATTCTGATCCCGGCCAGCTTGCTGACGAATCTGAATTTCACCTATTGCCATGCCATCCGTGCCTCCGGTTTTTCCCGCAAATCGATGACCATCGTCTTCGCAGGAGTGATTGCCAATATTATCCTGGACCCGATCTTCATTTTCGGTTTCGGCCTGGGCATTGAAGGAGCAGCCATTGCAACAGCCATATCTATGTGTATCAGCTCAGTATTGGTGATCCGTCATTTCAGAAGTCCGTCCAATATCCTGAAACTCCAAAGTAAATGTTTCTCTCCCCGGTTTCCGATCTTAGTTTCCATCGTCGGAATCGGTATGGCCGCTTTTATCATGAACATCACCACAGGTATGGTGAATATTATTATGAACCGCTATCTGGAAAACAACGGAGGAGATTACGCTATCGGAGCCTATGGGATCATCAGTAGTTATTCCATCCAGGTCTCTATGTTGCTCATGGGAATATGCCAGGGCATGCAGTCTGTCATCGGTTATTTTTATGCAGCGGGCCATCGGCAGATGACGCTCCATATCCTGCAGAAAGCCATCCGTACGGGAAGTCTGATCGCCTGTTGCGGCTTTATAATCGGCGAAGCATTCGCTCCCTGGTTGGTCAAAGCCTTTACTTCCGATCCGACTCTGCTACAACTCAGCGAAGAGGGGCTGCGGTATACTTTTCTCGCCATGCCCCTGTTAGGGTTTCAACTGATCGTCACCAGTTATTTCCAGTCGATCCGGCAGGCACCTAAAGCCATCACCATGAATATTTCCCGTCAATTCTTATTTCTGATCCCGGCCCTGGGACTGTTTTCACACTGGTGGGGACTGACAGGCATCTGGCTGGCCATCCCCTTCGCCGACCTGATGGCCACACTGATCGCCCTCTTTTTCTTATGGCGGACCGACCGGAAAGCGGATTAATGGATCAGTTCGTATACATTCATTTCCTCCCCCACTACCCAAACCAGATCGCCGGCTTCGAACACCGTATCGGCATCCGGATTTCTTAACGAAGCCGTTCCCCGTTCCACACCCACTACGACACATTTGTGTTTGTCCCGGATTCCGGAATCCCGGATACTCTTCCCGTTAAAAGGAGAATCTTCGGTGACCACAAACTGTTTCAGGCATACTTCGCTCTGTGTCAGGTCTGAATCCATCGGTGGCAAGGTCATGGACTGCAGTTTATTCCCAAAACGTTCCAGCTGCTCGTCACTACCGATCACCTGCACCCGGTCTTGTGGAAACAAGCGTTCTTTACCACCCGGAATATTGATACAACTCTGTCCCCTGAAAACAGCGACGACCATCACCCCGAAGCGACTTCCCAAAGCCAGATCGGCCAACGTATATCCGGCCCACAACGATTCGGACGGAATTATAAAATCGGCCATATGTAAATCCCGTGACAGCAGATGCCCGGCAAATTTCGGAGGCACCTGTGTTCCGGCATGCCGGGCATACACCTCTCTTACCCGGAAATTCCGCAAAAAATGCCGTTCGATCTGGATAGACTGCTTTTTCAGGTAACGGGAATAAAACATCCCGGCCACCAACACGCAAGCCACTCCCAGCAACAAAGCGATAGAAGCTTTAAAAAGCGACACAATCACTACCATGACATACAATATCGCTATCACGAAACGGAATATGACCAGCGACACCAAATAAGCCCGGCTGAAATAACCATCGTTCCACAAAGACTGAAATTCGGCCGAATGGTTTTTCTTGGCTACGATAGCCCGCAAAAAAGGGGCGATCAATAACAAAATCAGAACGGCACACAACAACCCTCCCCAAAAACCGGGCAGCGATCCCCGGATCAAGGGCACCAGAAATTGAAACGAGAGAATCAGAATAGCGATGATGATCACCGAATAAATTACCATTATCCGGATCAGCGAGGTCAGTAAACGCTTCCAGTTACTTTCATGATTGACCACCCGGGTACCGGAAGTATAATGCTCGATAAAACGCTTCCATTTCCGTGGCAAATGCTTTTCGACATAGGGATAAGCCGGCTCGGCAGCCCGGATCATATAAGGAGTCAGAAAAGTCGTTATGACGGCTACAGCGATCACGATCGGGTACAAAAAATTACTGGTCACCTGCATCGTCATACCCAGACCGGCAATAATAAAAGCGAACTCCCCGATCTGGGTCAGACAAAATCCCGACTGCAAAGCCGTCTTCAGCGGTTGCCCGGCCAATACCACTCCCAGGGTACCGAATACCGACTGTCCGACCAAAACGGTAAGCGTAATAATCACAATCGGCCAGATATATTGGGCGATCATCCCCGGATCGACCATCATCCCCACTGAAACAAAGAATATCGCGGCAAACAAATCTTTCACCGGTTTCACCAGACGTTCAATCTTTTCCGCTTCGATCGTCTCGGCCAGAATAGACCCCATCACGAAAGCCCCCAAAGCAGAAGAGAAACCGACGGCTGTAGCGAACACTACCATCAGGAAACACAAACCGAGAGAGACGATCAGCAAGGTCTCGTCGCCCATCAGCAAACGGGTACGCCTGAAAAAAGTAGGAATAATATAAATCCCGGTCAGGAACCACAACAGCAAAAAGAACAAGAGTTTCCCGATACTATACACCATTTCCATCCCTTCGAAATTCTTACTGACAGCCATCGTAGAAAGCATCACCATCAAGACGATAGCGACCAGGTCCTCGATGACTAAAATTCCGAACACCAGCCCCGTAAAACGTTGTGTCCGCAACCCCAAATCCTCGAAAGCCTTATAGATAATCGAAGTCGACGACATGGCCAGCATACCTCCCAGAAAGATACTGTCCATCTGTTTCCACCCCATCGCTACCCCGACGATAAAACCCAAAACCACCATACCCACAATGATAGTCAGGGCAGCGATGATAGCAGGACCTCCTACCTTCATTAACTTTTTAAAACTGAATTCCAATCCCAAAGCAAACAACAGGAATACCACCCCGATATCTGCCCAGGTCTGAATATTTCCGCTGTCGATAACCGTCGGGGTTAACGTGATATGCGGTCCGGCAAGAATACCGGCCACGATATACCCCAATACCGACGGTTGTTTCAGACGCTTGAATATCAGGGTCATCAATCCGGCTGAAGCCAGTATAAGAGCCAGATCCGTAATTAATGTAGGTAAGTGTGACATAAACCACGTAATTTGGCCACAAAATTAGCATTTAAACCCTAATTCCGTTCACTTGATCGTCCGCTTATTGAGGAATTCCATAAATTTATCTTTCGAGGAATCTGCTATCGGAATATAAGTCTTTCCGAAAACGATCCGGTTTCGCTCGATGACAGTGATCCGATTCAGATTGACGATAAAAGAACGGTGTACCCGGCAAAAAGAAGCCGGCAACATCTCTTCAAGCGATTTCATACTGATAAGCGAAACGATAGGCGAAGTCACCCCTTCGAGGTATATTTTTACATAATCTTTCAAACCCTCGATATAACAAATTTTAGCCAATTCGACCTTGACCAGTTTATAATCCGATTTTACAAAAATACAATCCTCTTCCAGACTGTCCCCCTGCGTTTCACGGGTTTTCTCAAACCAATTCAACGCCTTGTTAGCGGCCTTTAAAAATTCAGGATAGCTGACCGGCTTCAATAAATAGTCCAGCGCATCCACCCGGAAACCTTCCAAAGCATACTGTTCGAAGGCGGTTGTAAAAATCACTTTGATCTGTTTATCCAACACCCGGGACAATTCCAACCCATTCAGTTCAGGCATCTGGATATCGAGGAAGATCAGATCCACCGCCTCTTCGCGTAACACCTGCAACACCTCCAAAGCATTCGAACAACGGGCAACCAATTTCAAAAAAGGTGTCCGCTTGACGTAACTCTCCATCAAATCCAAAGCCAATGGCTCATCATCGACTATCAAACAATTCAGTTCCATCCGTTTCAACTTCCGATCTTCAATTGGGCGACAAATTCATTTCCCTCCCGTTCCGTCCGCAAATCATATTTTCCGGGATACAATAAATCCAGCCGTTTTTTTAAATTTTCCAGGCCGATCCCCGATCCGCTCCGGTCGGTTTCTTTCTTGGGAAAATAACTGTTTTCAATGTAACAGCAGATTCCCGAATTTTCCAACCAACTGAAACGGATATGAATAAAAGAAGGCTCCGTGGGGCTCACTCCGTGTTTAAAAGCGTTTTCGATCAAAGTGATAAACAACAACGGAGCGACCAGCACACCTTTCCCATCGTCCGGCAAATCGACCTTCAACTCTACATTTCCCGACAACCTCAGACTCATCAACTCGATATAACTCTTCATGAAATTCAATTCATGATCGAGCGATACGAATTTCTGATTGTCTTCATACAACACATGCCGCAACAGCCGGCTCAGATCATGGACGGCAAACTGAGCCCGGTCAGGATCGATAGCGATCAGGGAATAGATATTATTGAGGGTATTGAACAGGAAATGAGGGTTCAACTGGCTTTTCAGATTCTGCAATTCCGCTTCGGAACGGGCATTTTCCAATTCTTTTTTTTCTTGCTCGAGGATATACCAGTTTTCGGTCATCCGGATAGCGACACTCAGAGCCGCCACCAAAGCCATCATCACTCCATCCCGGATAATAAAAACACTCCGTGGAGGAAAAGGTCTCGAATGCCTCGGTCCCTCATTGACAAAATGAATAAAATAATACTCCTGCCATCCATGTAAACATAAGCTCAGCAACACAAAAAGGAATAAATTGACAATAATAAATACCAATAACCTTTTCCGGAACAACAAGCGATCGATAAAAATAAAATAATTGGCATAAAATACAGTAATAAAAGCGATGGGAACACCGACATACCCCAGAAATTTAACCCAGGTCATCGGATTTCCCTCTTTCCAGGTGAAAAAAAGAGGGAAGCCGAATACCAATCCCCAGCCGATCACCTGAATCAGAAACTTTAAAATTTTATTCTTGTCACTCATATTACAAAGATAAAGATTTATTTGTTTATTTACCGGATCAACCGGTAAATAAACTACTCATACCGGATCGCTTCGATCGGATCGAGATTAGAAGCTTTCTGTGCCGGATACCAACCGAAGAAGATTCCCGTCACCGTACAGACCACAAACGACAGTACAACAGAATACAGCTGCACATATACCGGCCATCCCGCAACCAACTTGACCACCCACGAGGCTCCGATACCGAACACCACACCGATCAATCCACCGGTCACACTGATCAGAATCGCCTCGATCAGGAACTGGGCCAGAATATCCCGCCCCTTCGCTCCGATAGACATTCTCAGTCCGATTTCCCGGGTACGTTCGGTTACCGACACATACATGATGTTCATAATCCCGATACCGCCGACCAGTAAAGAGATCCCCGCAATACACGCCAACAACATCGTCATCATGTCCGTTGTGGAATTCATCATCGAGCTCAGTTCTTGTTGGGAACGGATGTTAAAATCATCGTCATCCGATTCTTTCAGCCTGTGATTCCTGCGCAGGATACTCGCAATCTCCTCTTCTGCCAGTTCGGTCTGATCTTCAGAAAGCGCCGAACAGAATATACTTTGTAAATGGGTGATGGCCAGGATACGTTTCTGGACGGTTGTATAAGGTGCTAAGATAAGATCATCCTGGTCCATCCCCATTGTATTATAACCTTTCGATGTCAGGACTCCGATAATACGGAAAGGTATTTTTCCGAAGCGGATAATTTGCCCCACCGGATTTTCCCCATTGGTAAACAGATTATCCACGATCGTTTTCCCGACGACACAGACTTTCGCCGATCCGAGAATATCCTCCTCCGTAAACATATCCCCTTCCGCCAGGGTATATTTACGAATTTCAAGATAATCCGGATTTATCCCATAGATACTGGTCGGATAATTATTGGATCCGTAGATCGCTTGTCCGCTGCTACTCACCGATGGCGAACAAGCCGAAACATAACGGGTTTCATCGACAATCGCCTGATAATCGTCCAGTTTCAGACTTTGCATGGCAGCCGGATCTTGCCGTACCCCTCCCCGCATATCCGCACCCGGATGAATCATGATCATATTAGAACCCATCTCCGCGATCTGAGCACGGATACTCCGCTTAGATCCCTGACCGATAGCCAGCATGGTAATCACCGAAGCGACACCGATAATGATCCCCAACATCGTCAGAAATCCCCGCATCTTATTATTTCCCAGGGCCCGCAAAGCAATCCTGAATAAATTCACAAAATTCATTGTATTTCGATTTAATTAATCCTCATTCTTCGGTAAAGCGGCCAGCGTCTCTTTGGCCGAAGCAATCTTTTCATTCCGGGTATCCTGAATCACCCGCCCATCCTTCAACACGATAGTCCGGCTGCTATACGCCGATAATTCGGGATTATGGGTGACAAAAACAATAGTCCTCCCCCGGGCATACAATTCCTGAAACAACGTCAGAATCTCGAAAGAAGTACGGGTATCCAGGTTTCCCGTAGCCTCATCGGCCAAAATCAATACCGGATCGTTCACCAACGCCCGGGCTATAGCCACCCGTTGCTGCTGTCCTCCGGACATCTGATTCGACTTATGATACAACCGGTCATGTAACCCTACCGAATCGAGCGCTTCTATCGCCCGTCTTTCCCGTTCCTTAGCCGAAACCGCCGGATTATACATCAACGGAAGCTCGACATTCTCGATCGAAGTAGTCTTCGGAAGCAGGTTATAAGACTGGAATACAAAACCGATCTTATGATTCCTCAGCTCCGCCCGCTCATTCTTTCCCATCTGCCGGACCGAATACCCGTCCAGCCAATACTCCCCGGCTGTCGGCGTATCCAGACACCCCAGCACATTCAGTAAAGTAGATTTCCCCGATCCGCTGGTCCCCATGATCGTCACGAATTCTCCCGGCTGAATAGCAAAGGATACCCCCCGCAAAGCATGTACCGTCTCATTTCCTACCAGAAAATCACGCTTGATATCTTTTAATTCAATTATAGCATTCATTGTGTGTGAGTTATTGAGTTGCTGAGTTGCTGAGTTATTGAGTTGCTGAGTTATTGAGTTACTGAGTTACTGAGTTACTGAGTTATTGAGTTACTAAGTTATTGAGTTACTAAGTTACTAAGTTGCTGAGTTAATGAGTTACTAAGTTCCTCTACTTTCTAAATCATCGATTTACCTTCTCCACCAATTTCCCGCAACTCCCCCTTATCTCCTCCTCCCCATCTTTTAGCCTATAGCTTCCAGCCTATAGCCTTTTACATTTTACTTCTTACTCTTCTTATCTTGTCCCGGTGGTTTCGGCATAAAGGGACTGGATTCTGTTTCTCCGGGTTGCGGAGTTCCCATCGCTTTTTTACCGGATTGTTCCATCGCCACGACAATCTCGTCTCCCTCAGCGAGACCACCGGTGATCTCCAGGAGTGAAGTCGTCGCAGTAGCCGTCTGTACTTCTTTTTCTTCCAACGTTTGTCCATTCTTCACCCACACTGTTTTCTGTAAGGCAGAATTATCCACATGGATCGGTTTCAGTACGATTCCATTAGCTTCGGCCAAAGCCTGATCGGGCATAAATTTCAATGCTTTGGGAGGAATAGTCAATACGTTATTCTTCTCCAGTGTATAAATCGACACGGTAGCCGTCAATCCCGGTTTCAGTTTCAGATCCGGATTAGGTGCACTGATCACCACTTCGTAGGTCACCACATTCGATTCCACGGTAGCCTCCAGCCGTACCTGAGTCACAACCCCTTCGAACGCATCGTTCCGGTAGGCATCTACGGTAAAGGTAACCCGCTGTCCTTCGCGTATTTCGCCGATATCGGCCTCGTCCACGTCTGCAATCACCTGCATCTCCGTCAAATCTTTAGCAATGGTAAACAAAGTCGGAGTTTCGAATCCGGCAGCCACCGTCTGTCCTTCTTCCACTTCCCTACTGATAACGACACCATCTATCGGACTGGTAATCACGGCATATCCCAAATTTCTTCTCACCTTTACAATATCGGCTTTCGACTTTTCGTAGGTACTTTTAGCCTTTTCATAATTATACGTCGCCTCTTCATAATCGCTGTCGCTGATCAGTTGCTTTTCGAACAGCACTTTACTGCGGGCATAATTTTTTTGCTGATACTCGTATTCTGCTTTGGCATTCGCCAACTGAGCCTCCTGCGATTCCAGTTCTGCCTGTAAGGTCACCTTATCCATCTCGGCAATCAGCTGCCCTTTTTTCACAACACTATTGTAGTCGACATAGATACGGTCGATGATACCCGAAACCTGCGTACCGACATCCACCTTGGTCACCGGCTCTACCGTCCCTGTCGCCACTACGACATCCGTCATCGAATTACGGGTCACTTTTTCAGTCTGAAAACTGATTTTCCCTTTTGAAGAAGTACCCATAAAGAAATATCCGCACAAGGCCAGAACTACGATAGCTCCCCCGATCGTTATTAATTTCCCTTTTTTCATATATTCTTTTTTATATTGTCATACAATCACTTGGTTCTCACATACCTCTATCATTGGATACTGATCTCTATACCCTGATAGAAATTCAACAATTGCTGATTCAGGATCGCCATATATTTGGCTTGTATCAACTCGAGCCGGGCAGCCAGCAAGTTGTTTTTCTCCGTCATCAATTCTACCGTATTTTTTGCTTTCAGGAAAAACTGTTCCTGAGTAAGCTCGAAAGACAATTCTGTAGCGGTCAGATTCTCCCGGGCCGAACGGAAACGGTTCTGCGCCGATACCGCATCCTGATAAACCGTCTCTACCGATTTCAGTAATTCTTTCTGTACGTTCTCATAATTGAGTTGGGCATTCTCGATATTCAGTTTAGCCAGATTGACCGCCGTCTTGGTCGAACGTTTATTAAAAATCGGTATATTCAGCGTCAAACCGATATTTTCACTCCAATTGTGTTTCGTCTGCGTCCCGAACCCCGTGCCGATACCCGAAGCATGACTGGTTCCTAAACCGGCAGACAAGGTAACGTCAGGTAAATATCCCGCCCACGCTTTCTCCTTCTCCAGATTCGCTACCCGGATATTCAATTGGTTGTATTTCACTTCCGGCATGATTCCCAGCGAAGTCAGGTAAACACTCTCTTTAGACGGTAAAACGACCAACACGCTTTCATCTGTCAATTGCGGAATAGCCAGTTCCATCTGGTCGTTCACCCCTAATTCGAGCAATTGTTTCAATTCCAGCTGAGCGTTTGCGAGCGTTGTCCGGGCTACAACCAACTGATATTTATCGGTGGCATACTGAGCTTCCAGCTGAGCGAGATCGGCTTTCGATAATGCTCCAGCCTCCAATAAAGCTTTGCCACGATCCCGCTGGGCTTTGGAAACTTCTACCGTCCCTTCGTTAATTTTCACCGCTTCGTCAGCATACAATACCTGGACAAATGCTTGGGTAATCGCCAGTTCGATGTTATTTTCAGATTCCTTGATCGTCAACCCCTGCACCTCATTTTGCAGGTCCATCTGTTGTACGTTCTTCCGGATTTTTCCTCCTTCGAACAGAGATACGGAAGAATTCAGGTTATAACTTCCGGAATACGAATTTTTATCACCGGCTTCGGGACGGGGACGGTTCACATAATTGTGAGCCGTTGTAAAAGAAAGAGAAGGCAGCCGGTCCGCTTTAGCCTGCTTCGTATTTTCTAAACTTTCTTCCCATGCGATCCGACTTTGCCGAATCTGAATATTATGTGCCCGGGCATAATTAATGCAGGATTTCAAATCCCACACAGCCGGTTTTTCCTGAGCCATCACCGGGGCGGACAACACGACCAGTCCCAAGACTATCCCTTTCCAATATGCATTCATAATGTATCTTTTAAGTTCATTTTCACGTTACAAATGTATTTTCTGTTCTCCCCCCCTACAATTTAAATATATACATTCCCCCTTTTTCACGACGAATCCCCCGATTCACCCGATAATTATTTTAGCATTTACATATTTTCACATTAATATTGGCATCTTTTTTGTTAGCAAAGGGGCAATACATCTATTTCAATTAAAATCTGTTACTATGAAACCGATATACAGCCTGTTTATTATGCTATCCTTTGCCGGACAGTTGCGTGCACAAAACGATACCACCGAATTATTTCCTTACGGAGATATGAATCAGTGGATGGTACGGGTAGTCGACGAATCCCTTGTTATCGGAGGAAATACAAAATATCTGTATGAGATCACACCGGGCGATACGCTGAAAAACAACACCCCTTATAAAAACAGTATATCTCCGTGGGCTACGTCGACCGTCATGGCTAAAGTCAGCGGAGTGGTGAAAGCCAGTGTAACCGTATTCCCGGAGAAAAGGGATTCCGGTTATTGTGCCCGGCTCGAAACCCGTATGGAACGCGTCAAAGTGCTTGGATTGATCAATATATCGGTATTAGCCACCGGAACGATATTTGTCGGTGAAGTGATGGAACCCGTGCGGGACACTAAAAATCCGCAAAGCAAACTCAATAACAATATTCCTTTCACGAAACGACCGAAAGCCCTGGAATTCGATTATAAAGTAGAGCCGGGCGGGAAACAGATCAAAGCGACAGGTTTCAGCCGTATCGTCGATATCCCGGAACAGAATAATGCCGAAGCCAGCCTATTGCTGCAATACCGCTGGGAAGACGAAAAAGGGAATCTGTTTGCCAAACGCGTCGGCACAGCCTACGAACGTTATGACCAGGAAGTAAAAGAATGGCAAAACGGCCATCGGATAGAAATCCATTACGGAGATATTACCGGAAAGGATTTTTACCAGCCTTATATGGACCTGGTAAAAGGTGAATCGACACAATATGCCGCCAATAGCCAGGGGAAGATCGTCCCCATCCAGGAGATCGGCTGGGCCTCTCCCGACACTACTCCCACCCACATTATCCTCCGTTTCTCCTCCGGCCATGGCGGAGCCTACATCGGTGCCCCGGACGCCAAATTCTGGATCGATAATGTAAAACTGGTTTACTAAAATATCAAAAGCACATAATAACTACAAAGTTATATTAAAACCCGGCTTTAACCGATTAAATTCTTAGCATCCCGTACCATCATTTTAGCAAACCGGGCCGAAGCTCCGGGTTGCCCTAAACGGCGGATCACCTCATCGTAATTCCGGAGCATTTTCTCCCGGTCACGTTCGCTGTACAGGATACGGGAGAGCTCGTTGAGGATATTTCTTTCGGTCAGCCGGTGCATCATCAGCTCTTTGACGACTTCCCCACCGAAAATCAGGTTGACTAACGAAATATAGTCTACTTTAACGAAGGTCTTGAACAAATAATAACTCAACCTACCTCCTTCGCCATTGTAACAAACCACTTGGGGAATACGCAGTAAAGCCGTTTCCAGGGTCGCCGTACCCGAGGTAACCAGAGCCGCTTTCGCCTGACTCAACAAACGATAAGTCTGCCCATACAAAATACGGACCTCCCGTCCCTTCAGGTAAGGAGCATAATCGGCATCCGACATCGAAGGAGCCCCGGCGATCACAAACTGATAATCGGGGAAATGATCCACCATCCGAAGCATTGCCGGCAGCACATAACGCAGCTCCTGGCTCCGGCTGCCGGCCAGTAAAGCGATGATCGGTTTATCCGGTAAATCGTTCGCTTTTATAAACCCGGCAAAAGTCTCCTCCCGGTAAGGCCGGGCATCGATCGCATCCACCAGCGGATTACCTCCGTATTCCACCGTATAATGATAGCGCCCGTAAAAATCCGTTTCAAAAGGAAAAATCGTATACATCCGGTCGACATACCGCTTGATCTTTTTCACGCGCCCGGTATTCCAGGCCCACAACTTCGGCGAAATGTAATAAAATACTTTCAAACCGATCCCTTTGGCAAACCGGGCAATACGCAGGTTGAAACCGGCATAATCCACCAGGATCACCACGTCCGGCTTCCAACTCCGGATATCCTCACAACACAAGCGGATATTGGCCTTGATCTTACCGAGATTCTTCAATACGGTCAGAAATCCCATGATAGCCGTATCTTTGTAATGCCGGACGATCTCCGCTCCTGCCTCACGCATCAGGTCCCCGCCCCAACCCCGGATGTCGGCTTCCGGATCTTCAGCCCGCAATCCCCGGATTAAATTCGACGCATGCAAATCGCCCGATGCTTCCCCTGCTATAATATAATAACGCATAAAAGGTAAAGGTTAAAAGTAAAAAATAAAAACTCAACAGTACTGTACAAAGATAGCAAATTACAAGCCAAATCATTACTTTTGCAAGCGATTATAGAAATTTAATAGCAGTCGGTACAAATATGAATATTGCAGGGAAGAAAGTCGCTTATATCACCTTGGGTTGTAAACTGAACTTTTCAGAAACGTCTACCATCAGGCACAGCCTTGAAAAAGAAGGCACTGAAACCGTAGCCGATAAAGAAGGCGCCGATATCTTTGTGATCAATACCTGTAGCGTGACCGATATGGCCGAAAAAAAAGGCCGGCAGTTGATCCGTAAAATTATTCATCACAACCCGGGCGCCTATATCGTAGTTGTCGGATGTTATGCCCAGCTCAGAGCGAAAGAAATCATGGCTATCGACGGAGTGAGCCTGGTATTGGGGGCCGGAGAAAAATTCAATGTCGCCCACTACCTGCAACACCTCGAAGAACAGGAAAAGCAAGAACCTCACTCGTGTGATATTTTCAAAATCAGCAATTTCGACCTGGCCTACTCTTTCGGCGACCGTACCCGTTGTTTCCTGAAAATCCAGGACGGTTGCGACTATTTCTGTACTTATTGCACCATTCCTTTTGCCCGCGGAAGAAGCCGGAGTGCCAGTCTGCCGCGGATCCTCGACGCTCTCCGCGAGGTGGCCGGCAAAGGGATCCAGGAAGTGATACTCACCGGTGTCAATACCGGCGATTTCGGCCGGGGCACGGATATGAATTTCTTACAACTATTGCAACAACTCGACCGCCAGGAAGAGATTGCCAGGTTCAGGATTTCTTCTATCGAGCCCAACCTGCTGACCGACGAAATCATTGAATTTGTAGCAACCTCCAAGCGCTTCATGCCCCATTTCCATATCCCCTTGCAATCGGGTAACGACGAAGTGTTGAAGCTCATGCACCGGCGTTATGACCGGGAATTATTCGCCGGTAAGATCCGCACCATCCGCCACCTGCTACCGGATGCTTTTATCGGCGTCGATGTCATAGCCGGCATGCGGGGTGAAACCGAAGCCTGTTTCGAAGACGCCCTCCGGTTCATCGAGACGCTCGACATTTCACGGCTTCACGTATTCCCTTATTCCGAACGCCAGGGAACCAAAGCGCTGGATATCCCCCTGACCGTTCCTCAGGAAGAAAAACACCGGCGGGTAAACCGGCTGATTTCCGTATCACAAAAAAAATTAACCGCTTTCTATCACCGGTTCGAAGGGGAAACCCGTCCTGTATTGTTCGAAGACAACAAAATCGGACAGTATATCTGCGGATTCACAGACAATTATATCAAAGTAAAACTCCCTTACGATGCCGGATTAGCCAACCGGATTATTCCCATCCGGCTAGAAAAAGGGCTCTTTTGTGAAGACGAATAAACAACTCATAATAAAGTGATTAACCCCATACACAAAAGGCACATACTTATTGTGTCTAATTAACAATATTTAATTTGAAGCGTTCACAATTAGTATTACCTTTGTGTAAGAATCAATTTCATAGTTTGTTTCTGTTTAGGGTTAGTAATTTAAGTCGTCAATTCATGGCGACTTAATTTTTTTATTTCATCCGATATACCTATTTTTGTTATAAATACTTTTTAACTTTGTATCAAAAATATAAACATCGATTGTTAAGTAATCAGCAATTTACTTTTTAATTAAAGCAACGAACCTAATGCAAGTTTTAATTACCGGAAGTGCCGGATTTATCGGTTACCACCTCGCAAAAGCTCTTGCCCGGCAAGGCATAGCCACTTATGGCATCGACTCGATAAACAGTTATTACGACGTATCCCTGAAAAAAGCCCGTTTAAAAGCATGCGGAATCGATCTTTCCCGTCAAGAACAGGAATACCGCTCTACCCTTTACCCCAATTATACGTTCAGGCAAATGGACCTCTGTGACAAACCTGCCCTCGACGCACTTTTCGCTTCCCGGGCCTTCGATACGGTAATCAACCTGGCTGCACAAGCCGGAGTACGTTATAGCCTCGAACATCCGGAGACCTACATCGACAGCAATGTGTCGGGTTTTCTGCATATATTGGAAGGCTGCCGCCACCATCATATTCCCCGTCTGATTTTCGCTTCTTCGTCATCGGTATATGGCAATTCGACCGAAGTACCGTTCCGCGAAGATGCGCGGGCCGATCATCCGGTCAGTATCTACGCCGCCACCAAAAAGAGTAACGAACTGATGGCCTATACCTACTCCCGGCTCTACGGCCTCCAGACTGTCGGACTACGCTTTTTCACCGTTTATGGTCCCTGGGGACGCCCGGACATGGCACCGATGCTTTTCGGCCGATCTATCCTGGAAGATAAACCGATCCGGATATTCAACGAGGGACGTTTATCCCGGGATTTCACATATATCGACGATATTATCGCCGGGATCGTCACGATACTCGACCACCCGGGCTTAGTGCGGGAAGATGTCCCGGGAGTACCGGCCGTCATCTATAACATCGGTCACGGTTCTCCGGTTCAGCTCATGGATTTTATCGGACTCCTGGAACAACATCTGGGTAAAACCGCCCGGAAAGAATTCGTCGGCATGCAACCCGGAGATGTGTATCAGACCTGGGCAGACACCACCAAACTCCATACCGATTATAATTACAGGGCCACCACCTCACTCGGGAAAGGAATCGAACAGTTTGCCCTCTGGTTCAAAAAAATGAAAACTTATGGATTATAATATATTCAAATCGCCCCTACGTCACTTTATCAAAGCAAAGATAAACGGTGGGGCCGTCTTGCTTTTCGTTGCCGCAGCCGCAATGATCATAGCTAATACACCCTTACGCGAAACCTACGATGCCTTTTTTGCCAAAGAGGTCATTTTGCAATTCGGAGACATCAACCTCTTTCACGTCCACGGTGGGAATATGACCTTCATGTCCCTGATCAACGATGCGCTGATGGCAATCTTCTTCTTCTCCGTCGGTCTGGAAATCAAACGGGAGATCCTGGTCGGCGAACTCTCTTCACCCCGCAAAGCTTTACTTCCGGTTGTCGCAGCTTGCGGAGGAATGCTCGTCCCCATCCTCATCTTTTCCCTGATTTGCCCCGAAAGCCCTGCCAGCCGGGGAGCCGCCATCCCGATGGCCACGGATATCGCTTTCTCATTGGGAGTATTATCCTTACTAGGGAAACGCATCCCCCTGAGCCTGAAAATCTTCCTGACCACTTTCGCCGTAGTAGACGATATCGGTGGCATCATTGTCATCGGAGCCTTTTACAGCAGTAATCTGATCCTGGAATACTTGCTTTGGGCATTAGGGATTATTTTCATTCTGTGGATAGGCGGTAAAGCCGGAATCAACAGCAAGCTGTTTTATATCTTCTTCGGCATCGTCGTGTGGTACTTATTCCTGAATTCGGGGATTCATCCGACCATCGCCGGTGTCATCGTAGCCTTCACCGTCCCGGCACGTCCCAAGCTGAACATCTACAAATATGTCGGAGAAATCCGGGCCAGCTTGCAAAAGCTTCCCGAAACCGCCGACATGGCCAATAACAAATACATGCTGAGCAACTCGGAACGCGCTATCCTCCGTCATGTCGAATCGGCCTCCGACAAAGTGATCAGTCCCTTGCAATCGATGGACGATAACCTGCATCCCCTGGTCAACTACGTGGTGATGCCTCTCTTTGCCTTCGCCAACGCCAGCATCTCTTTCGAACATTTCACCCTGGCCGATATCGAAGGAGTGACACTCAGCGTATTCATCGCCCTCGTCCTGGGCAAACTGCTCGGCATCTTCTCATTTACATGGCTGGCCGTGAAAAGCAAATTACTGAACATGCCGGAACACATGGATGCCCGTAGCCTTCTCGGTGTATCCATGTTGGGCGGAATCGGCTTCACCGTCTCCCTGTTCATCGCCAACCTCTCCTATGCCGGGCTCCCCGACATCGGTCCTACCCTGCTCAACCAAGCCAAATTAGGTATCATCAGCGGTTCCGTATTCGCCGGTCTCGCCGGTTACCTGTTGCTAAAACATTTCTATAAAAATCCCCGGAACCGATAAATCTATCGGTTCAGATAAAATTTTGTATATCAATCTATTAAAACAAAACAACTAAATCACAACGATCACCCCAATGACCAATTACAAAAAAACTCTTATTATTTTGTTTTTTTTCAAAATTCATTCTATCTTCGCATCCGCATTGGAGAGGTGGCAGAGTGGTCGATCGCGGCGGTCTTGAAAACCGTTGACTGTCACAGGTCCGGGGGTTCGAATCCCTCCCTCTCCGCTGAAAATCAAAGAGTTAGCTAAAACTGACTCTTTTTTATTTGTGGCAAATTGAAGGGGAAAAGGTATTTTGAGGTAAAATCTGGGCTCGCCCGGATAGTGTACCCCAAAGTGTGTAAATCCCAGTAATTTTTATTTTTGTAATGACGAATTTCAAAAATGAATTATTATGGAATTTACACAGGAACAAATCCCGGAAATAATTCTCCGGTTGAAACTCTCCGATTTTCAGTCCTTAGCAATCATGGCTTGTAAACGCCTGTTGTACAGAAGTAAATTTACACACTTAGGGAAACACGATCTTATTTTTTGTCCAACAAGGGTAAATATGCCCCATACCCCTGGGCTTCCATGTCCTCTTTGGGAATAAAACGCAGAGAAGCGCTGTTGATACAATAGCGTAATCCGCCCCGGTCTTTCGGACCGTCGTTAAACACATGTCCGAGATGAGCATCACCCGTCTTGCTGCGTACTTCAGTCCGGCGCATACCATGGGAAGTGTCGGTCTTTTCATCGATCAGCCCCTGGTCGATAGGTTTGGAAAAACTCGGCCATCCGCAACCCGAATCGAACTTATCGGCCGATATAAAAAGCGGTTCACCCGTTGTGATATCTACATAAATCCCTTCCCGGTATTCGTTCCAATAGGCATTTTGAAAGGGCGGTTCCGTGGCATTTTTCCGGGTAACGGCATATTGTTCGGGGGATAATGTTTTTTTCAGGGTCGCATCGTCCTGACGGCGGTAAACCGTCTGCGGGGGTTTCATCCCTTCACCGGCCGGCCGGAGATTGGCCTGACGGGCAAGCCCGAACAGAGCCGGATCGATATGACAATATCCACCGGGATTCTTGTCCAGATAATCCTGGTGATAACCTTCGGCCGGATAAAAATTGTCCAAAGGTTTTACTTCTATCGCCAAAGGACGATCGTATCGTTTCGACAGTTCGTCCACGGCCCGGACAATCACCTCACGGTCAGCAAGGTCCGTATAATAAATCCCGGTACGGTATTGAGTCCCGCGATCGTTGCCTTGTTTATTCAGGCTAGTGGGGTCTATGGTTTTAAAATAAAGGCCGAGCAACAGAGGTAATCCCACTTCGGCCGGATCATAAACCACCTTCACAGCCTCGGCAGCCCCGGTCCGTCCGCTACATACCTGCCGGTAATCCGGATCGGCAACGGTACTGTTTGCATAACCGACCTGAGTGGCTTCCACTCCCCGGATCTGTTTCATAAAATGCTCTGTTCCCCAAAAGCATCCCCCTGCCAGATAAATTTCTTTCTGATTTTCCATAGTCGTCAATTCCTGCGTTTTACCCTTACCTGCCTTACTCTGACCTGTACATCCGAAAGCTGCAAATAAGGCTAGACAAATCATCATCGTATTCTTCATCATCTTCCTTTCCCCAAGGGGTATTAACCGATAATATATCGTAACCGCCCCCCACAAAGTTTCAAAAACATATTAAAACTCCTCCTTTTACCTCCGAATCCTTCTTTTATTTTCCCCAGGACTTCGAAACAGGCCTTGTTAAAGATTTGCACCGGATACCGGAATCCCCATCGGCACGACAATCCGCAAATTCTACGATACGGCGGACCGATTCGCCGGGGACAACGGAATTTCCGGCATAGGATCAACCGACATTTGCCAGGGCTACCAAACGACTCTCCGGCCGAAATTCGGCCAAATAGAAAGGATAGGAATATTGCCCCAGCAGACTGCTTGCCTGCTCCATAAAAGCAGGGGTATCGTAAAGCAGCAAATCGATGTATAAATTATCGCGCCCCATAGTTCCTCCCAATAAGATTCCGATCTCACGGCCGGATCCCTTTTTACCGAGTACTTCTGCCGTCAACCGGTCTTCGATCTCATAGCGGAGTTTCAACATCCCGGAACGATCGGCTTCTCCCACCGGCATCACCAAAAATACCGCCTTGCTCCCGCATGCAGCCAACTTATCGGCATTCTCCGTCTCTCCATTGAAATAATCCTGCAGAAGATCGGAAAAACAGGTGGTCCCGATGACCATATCATAACGTAAATCCTTAACGGTATCGAATTCCATTCTATAAACACTATAACGCTCGTCAGGACGGGTAAGAATCTCTTTTTTAGCTTCTTCGAGCGCTACGGTCATACAAGCTTCCAGCCTGGTAAGGGGAAACATGCCTGCTTCCATCCCATCCGCCTTGTCGACATTACCGATATAGATATGCGACAGCGCCTCACCGATCGTCAGCTCCATCATGATATAAAAAGCATTGTAACAAGAATTATCGTCGAGAGAACAAAGTTGTTCATCATAAAAACGGATATCGAAATAATTCTGGTCTTCCTTATATTTCAATCCTACCATCACCTCATCCAACTGTACGTCTTTACCGTACATCTGAAATCCGAAACTCTCCCCATGAGTGCCCTGCATACAAGGAAAGAAATGCCATTTTCCGCGGAACTGCTCCGGCATCTGCTCCACCAACCAGGGCAACAGATAAAAGAGATAGTTCTTCCCTTCGATGGTAAAGGTAAATTCATAATCACCACCGAGATTAAAATTCAGCTCGCCGGAGATCAGCTGTACTCCTCCGGAAATAAAATCCACCATTTTATCCACGTCCTCCTCTCCCCGTTTTTCAATCATAGCAGCCAACCGGGGTTCATTGTCCGTAAACCATTGCCAGAATTCAGCCGTACGCTGCCGGAAGGTCTTGCCCCCGGTCATCGCTTCAGGGGCCGTCAGACGGGCATTCAGTTTCTTTACTTTTCCCCCGGGTGTCAGCTCTTCGTCACACCATCCCAAAAACATACGGGCATCCTGATCGTCAGGGGTGAGCCGCAATACCTGTTCGAACCTTTCTTTAGCCTGCCCGAACCGATCACTATAGTAATATGCATACCCCAGACGGTAATGCCACAAGGGATCGTGCTGCCCTTCCGCTTCCACGGTCAATAACACTTCAGCAGCCGTCTCGTAATCTTCCAGGTTGTTCAAAGCCCTGGCCAATTGCCCGGTCAAATCGTAATCACGTTCTTCTTCAGGAAGAGCCAGTATGGCATCTACTATTTTCTGAAATTCATCGTCTTCGTGCCACCGGGCCAATTGCTTCAAAAATTTTTTATCCATATCGTTCCGTGTATCATGCCAAAACAGTCGGAAATATCGAATCACCCCGGCAAAAGTTTTACAGGAAATTCGGCCGCCACAACTCTTCAGCTTGTTTTTAATATTTTGTATAACCAGCACCTATCCTGCCGTCCCAGATAAACACTTGTCGATAAATATAAAAAACAAATCTGAAAAATCGCAGGCTTCACTACAATTTATTGCACGACCTCCCGGGACCACCGTGATTTTATAAAATATGAAGTAATTTATTTGAAACTATTCGATAGGATACAAAAGTTACAGCTATAATCTATTTACTTTCAAATCCTTCCGGTCTATATAATTTTTATAACGGAAAGCGGGCATTCCCAAAGCCATTCCGGCATATATTTTTCCATCGATCCCTAATTTCTTTTCCAATGTCCCTTTTTTATCCTGCTCTATGGCCGAGCAGACAAATCCGGTATAAAACTGGCTTACTCCCAGACACTCAGCCATCAGCGAGGCATTCTGATAAGCCAGATTGGCATCCTGATAACCGAAACGGCTGGTCCGGGGAGCATGGATGAACACAACCGCTTTGGCTTTTCGCAGGATGAGATCGTTTCCTTTGGTATCCTCCCGCAACAAGCGTTCGAATACAGGGATATACCGGAAAGCATCGGGCATAAACCATTTTACCAAAGGAGTCAATAAAGGATTCTGCATCTTTTTGAGTGCATTTTTGAATACTCCTAAAGTAAATCCGGTGATTTCCCGTAACCGGACCGGATCGGTAACTACTGTAAAACCGATCTGCTGGGCATTGCTTGCGGTAGGAGCACGGTGAGCAGCCTCCAGAATCTGTTGTAGCAACTCTTCGGGGACAGACTGAGCGGTGAAGGCCCGGTTGGAGCGCCTGGCTTTACACAACAGCATCATCTGAGCAGGTGCCGGGTAATCGGAGTAATCGAATTCGTGTACCTTCCCGGCAGGAAATCCGGAATGTTCTACTGCACCGGTAGGGCAAACGGCCACACAGTGTCCGCATACGATACAATTTTGCCATTCTTTCACTTCCACTTCCCCGGCAGCCTTTGCTTGCTGCAGAATCATCGAAGGACAAACCCTGACGCATTTGCCACAACGGATACATTTTTCCTGATCGATTTTTAATGTCAATTCCATCACGTGTTATTTATAAAGTTTAGCCCCCTGCCGAACTATCACAGTTTTTGACATACGGGACAATAGTATACCGTACCGCCGAGATATGTTTCGCGGATAATCTCATGTAGCCTGCCGGCCGATAATGGTAGATTCGGGTATTTCTATCATGGAGTTCGGATTAGGATAATGAAACCGATCCCCGGTTTACTCCGGACGATTGCCGGAAGCATATTCTCCGGGGCAGATATCCATCACTTCCCGTTCGGGTTGCAGCAAAGCCTTCTCATAGCGACAAGGCCAGTGTACTTCGGCACTCAATTGCCCGTCTTTGAGTCCACCGATGGTCTCCCCCGGTTTTACGGGAGCATCGTGCCCGAAGAGATAGCCGACGGCACGATAAGCATGATCTACCACATCGTTGGGATCGAGGCCGTGGAAATGATATTGTACATCGGGTAAACCGACAGCATATAGCCCTAAGGAATCTACCATCATATCCTCCGTACCCTGGATATTGAAAAAACGGATATTCACTCCAAAATACAGAAAACGGTCATCTCCCCGGTACGGATTATTCAGCAACTGTTGCCGGGTAAGCAGTTTACCGCTAGCCGGGATCCATACTCCCACACAATCATCGAATAGCTCCAAAGCAATTTCCAGCCAGCGGGCGAGCATACGGCAACGAAGCTTGTATTCCAATCCGGCAGCCAGGAAATCGGAAAGCATCAGTTTATACTTACAACTGTCCAGCAATTTTTCCCCATCCGGACAATCCCACAACTGGGAACGTTGCATCCGGTCGACAGAAGCCGGATCGAAAGGTGTGAAATCGGCCATCAATACCTGAGCCGGAATAACCTTTTTATCTTTTTTGTATTCTACCGGAAAATCAGCGATGGCAAAAGTAGCCAACGAATGATCGACATCCGCAACCAGATCGACCTGCCCGAATTCTTTCTGCAACCTACCGAGGATTTTTTTCCCTTCCGGCCGTTTCCCCTTTTCCCGAAATAACAAATGCATTTGATACAATGCCTGAAATGTTCCTTTTTCCTCCAGGTTTTGCCGGAGTACTTCCTGCCCGTTATCCGATGTTCCCATAATGATGTGCTTGATATTTCCGCCAAAGATATAAAATCTGTCCGGTCTTTTTCATCCTTTATTCCGCATTCTTCACCCGGTTTATCCGTTCCCTTACTTTTGCCCAGGCCGGTGTACCGAAGAGGCAGCTTTCACGCATCGTGTCGTACATTACCCTAAACCGTGACATAGGAATGGTAAAGCTCAGGATATCCGCTTCAAACCAAGGCCGTACCGAAGGATCGAAGAACCCCAGAAAAGTTCGTTTCCCTCCCATCCGGTTTTCCAAGACGGCCTGGGTCACGACAGAACAACAACCCGATCCGAACATAGCCATTACCGTATCCGGACTATTATTATCGAAATAAGCCCAGGTAGTCAAACCCGACAATATATCCGGTGTAGCTAAAAACAAGATGCCTTCCAAGCCGTCGAAATGCTCTACCCGATCGATCCGGGCAAAATGCAAATATTTTTTCTCTGCGCGGGGAATCCCCAACTCATCGACAAATTCCTTTACCATTCCGGGAGTTTTCTTGTATTTCTCCTTTAACGACACAAAACCCGGAACATGTTCGGGCATCGGAGCAAATCCGGTATAAAACTTTCCTCCCCCACATCCGATGACTTCCGCATTCAAACTAATCGTATTGCCGGCACGAACCTCTTGCATACCTTTAAAAAAACACCCGCCGATCTTTTCGGTATGCCCGGTCTCTTCGTCGGAATACCAAAATACAACCGGCAGTCCGGCCGCTTCGCCGAAAGCTTCCCGATAATTTTCTATAAACTTTTCAATTTCCATTTTTGCCGTTTTATTGTTTATGTCAAATATACGCATTATATTGGTCCCAAAACGAAATAGGGATGAAAAATAAATCTTCATTTACCGTCCGGCAGGAACGCGAAGCAGAGTTCCCGGCTATTTACGAGCTTATCCGGACAGCTTTCGCAACAGCAGAAGTCAGCGACGGAGACGAGCAGGATTTTGCAAACCGTCTGCGCATCCATGGGAATTATATTCCCGAACTAGCCCTGGTCGCGGAATGCCAAGGGAAATTAATCGGCCATATTATGCTGACCCGGACCGTAGTCACCCAAGATGACGGCACTCCATACGAAGCTTTGATGATAGCGCCCTTATCCGTCGTTTTGGACTACCGTAATCAGGGTGTCGGATCGGCCTTGCTCAAAGAAGGCTTACGACTTGCCCAAAGTAGGGTTACCGGGCAGCTTTTCTTTGCGGCAATCCGGCCTACTACGGACGTTTCGGTTTCAAAGCGATCGGAGAATACGGTATCCGGCAAGCCGGTCTGCCGGAAGAATTAGCGCCCTATTTTATGGTCCACGAACTGATTCCGGGTAGCCTGAAATCTGTCCATGGCACAATCGATCTTCATGCTTAACCTCAAAACGATTATTTACGATGTTTTCCAAACTATTTTTTTGCCTGATCTTCCTCACTGCGCTGACACCGCTTTACAGCCAGGAACCACTCGCCCAACAGCTAAAATCTATTATTGAAAATAAAAAAGCCACCGTCGGAATCGCCGTATTATACAACGGTAAAATCCTGGTAACCGTAAACGACAAAGCCGGATATCCGATGATGAGTACGTTCAAGTTTCCCCTGGCATTAGCCGTGCTGGAACGTCTGGATAAGCAAGGGCTTCCGTTGGAGACCGAGTTATTTATCAGTAAACCGGACTTGCATCCGGATACCTACAGTCCGCTCCGGGAAGCCCGCCCGGAAGGCAATTTTAAGATAACTATCGGGGAACTGCTGAAATACAGTGTCGCCCTGAGTGACAACAATGCTTGTGACATCCTGATCGATTATCTGGGAGGCACAAGTGCCCTACAAAAATATGTCCGCCGTCAGGGTATCAAACAAATGAAAATCACAGCTACCGAGGACCGGATGCATAAGTCCGGCGCCCCCTACCTGAATCATACCCGTCCCTCTTCGGCTGTCCGTTTGCTGGAAAAATTCATACAGCAGGAACTGTTATCGCCTGTTTATCAAAAATTTCTCGAAAATACGATGATAGCGACTTCCACCGGCAGCGACAAACTAAAAGGTCTTTTACCGGCCGAAACGATTATCGGCCATAAAACCGGGAGCTCCGACCGGGACAGTACAGGCATGAAAGCCGGAGACAACGATATGGGATTTGTCTATCTTCCCCATGGCGGCGATCATTATACAATTGCCGTTTTTATAACCGATTCGATGGAAGACGACAAAACCAATGCCGCCATAATCGCCCAAATTTCAAAAGCAGTATACGATTATATAAACGAAATATCTTCGTAAGGTGTATCGTAAAACCCTGTCTTTCCGTAAAACCGACATATCTAACTCAAATGTTATCATTATGGAAGACAAAAAAACTCAGTTGACAAACGAAGCCGGGATACCTGTCGGAGACAATCAGAACAGCCGCACAGCCGGTCCCCGGGGCCCTGAACTACTCGAAAATGTGTGGCTACTCGAAAAACTGGCCCATTTCAACCGTGAACGAATACCGGAACGTATCGTGCATGCCAAAGGATGTGGTGCTTTCGGTACTTTCACCGTCACGAACGATATTACCCGTTACACCAAAGCGGCTATTTTTTCTAAAGTAGGGAAAAAGACCGATCTGTTCGCCCGCTTTTCGACGGTTGCAGGGGAGCGGGGAGCAGCCGATACAGAGCGTGATGTACGCGGATTTGCACTGAAATTCTATACCGACGAAGGCAATTGGGATCTGGTGGGAAATAATACGCCGGTATTTTTTGTCCGGGATCCCCTGAAATTTCCGGATTTTATCCATACCCAAAAACGGGACCCTAAGACCAACCTACGCAGCAACACAGCAATGTGGGACTTTTGGAGCCTGACCCCGGAATCCCTTCATCAGGTGATGATCCTGATGAGCGACCGTGGTATCCCCCGGAATATGCGGCAGCAACACGGTTTCGGAAGCCATACCTACAGTTTTTACAATGCCGGAGACAAACGGGTGTGGGTGAAATTTCATATGATCTCACAACAGGGAATCGCTAATTATACCAATGAAGAAGCCGAACAGATCGTGGCCAAAGACCGGGAACATTCACAACGGGATTTATTCGAGCATATCGAAAAAGGAGATTTTCCTAAATGGAAAATGTGTGTTCAGATTATGCCCGAAGAAGAAGCCAAAACCTATCGTTTCAATCCTTTCGATCTGACCAAAGTATGGAGCCACAAAGATTATCCGTTAATCGAAGTAGGCCTGATAGAACTGAACCGGAATCCGGAAAACTATTTTGCCGATGTAGAACAATCGGCTTTCAATCCGGCCAATGCAGTTCCCGGAATAGGCTTCTCTCCCGACCGGATGCTCCAGGGCCGGTTATTCGCATATGGCGATGCCCACCGCTACCGTTTGGGTGTAAATGCCGATAGTATCCCGGTCAATCGCTCTCATTGTCCGGTGCATAATTATCACCGGGACGGGCATATGCGTGTCGACGGCAATGCAGGTGCCAGCGTCAACTACGAACCGAATAGTTTCAACGGTCCGGTATCCGACACGAAATACAATTATCCCCCCCTGGAACTGGAAAACGCTGCCGGCCATTATCCCCAGGACAACGATTTCTACACCCAACCGGGAGATTTATACCGCCTGTTGCCGGCAGACGAAAAAGACCGCCTGACTTCTAATTTCACTGCCGCAACAGCCGATGTTCCCGAACCGATCCGGATCCGGGCTATCGCCCGTTTTTATCAGGCAGATGAACATTGCGGTAAAGAAATGGCCCGGAAAACCCAGACCGATCTCAAGAAAATACTGGAAGAGGTCAAACGCCAGCAAGCCCTGGAAAGCAGGTAAAAATTCCACGAGGACAATGGTTGAAACGGCAGCCCACCGATAACCGCCAATTCTGGCCAGCCGTTTCAACCGTTTTACCTCTTGTCACCGTTTTTAATCATTGAAAAATCGTATTTTCCTTGTACATTTGTGCCCGGTTCAGTTCAGGTGAAATGACAAACATGAAAGAAGCTTTTTTTAAACTCCATCTATCCGTTCTGCTCGCGGGGGCTACGGGCATTTTCGGGCGGCTGATTTCGCTCAATGAAGGTTTATTGGTCTGGTACCGGATGTTGCTGGCAGGTCTGCTGTTCGCCCTACTATCGGCAGTCCGGAGACGCTTTCCCCGGATAGGCTGGAAAGAAGTTTTCAAGATCGGTGGCATCGGGATATTATTAGGACTGCATTGGGTATTCTTTTATGGGAGTATCAAAGCCTCCAACATCTCCATCGGTGTAGTCTGCTTTTCACTGGTCAGTTTTTTCACGGCTTTTCTGGAACCCTGGATCAACCGTCACCGCATCTCTGTCAAAGAAGTACTTTTCAGCCTGCTTACCCTACTGGGTATAGCTTTGATTTTCCATCTGGACACCCGTTACCGTCAGGGTATCCTCTTAGGGATCACCTCTTCGGTCCTGGCCGCCTTGTTTACGATTACGAATAAGAAAGTAGCTGCCGGCCACGATGCCAGCACGATGCTCTTGTATGAAATGTCCGGCGGATTTGTCGGTCTGAGCTGTCTTTTACCTTTTTATCTCCGCTATTTTCCGGTAGAAACGATCTTCCCGGACGTCTCCGACCTGATCTATCTGATCCTATTGGCTTCCGTTTGTACCATCGGTTTATACCTACTGCAAATACAGGTCTTAAAAGTAGTATCAGCCTTTACGGTCAACCTGACATATAATCTCGAACCCGTATACAGCATTATCCTGGCTATGCTTTTCTTCCACGAAGCCCGGGAGTTGAACGGGGCTTTTTACATCGGTTTGGGTCTCATTGTCTTGTCGGTATTATTACAAACTTTTGCCGTATTCCTGCCCCGGCCGGACAAAGCCGTTTCTTCTTAATCATTTTTCCCGGTACAACGCGATCAAACGGGAAACGGCATATTGTTCCAGTTCCTCTTCCGGTACCTGTAAAAAGCGTTGCATCGCCGGAGAAAAACGTTCTACTTCGATCTCATAAAAACGGGCGTAAATAATGCGGTGTGAAAGTACATGTTTGGGCATGATGAAACTTCGGAGTATCTGTATTTCTCCTGCCTCTTGCATCAATTCCAGATAGGCCGGGGTTTGTTGCAATACCTCCAATTCGGTTTCCTGCCCGGTTTCGATCAACGGATATTCGTACAAATTTTGCCAAATATCTTTCGCTTCGCGACGGGCCAGCAAATTCACACCCCTGCAATGGATATGCAAATAATTGAAATAACGGGGCTTAACGACTGATTTTCCTGCTTTCACCGGTAATTTTTCAACTTGACCGGAAGCCAGTGCCACACAATTTTCCCGTAACGGACAATATAAACAAACGGGGACTTTCGGCGTACATTGTATGGCTCCGAAATCCATAATCGCCTGATTGTAAAGGTCCGGATGACGCCGGTCGAGCAGTTCGGCAGCCAACCCGGAAAACACTTTCTTCCCTGCGTTACTGTCGATAGGGGTATCGATACCGAAGATCCGGGCCAATACCCGGTAAACATTCCCATCCACGACAGCATAGGGCAATTTCCAGGCAAACGAGCAAATAGCCGCCGCCGTATATTCCCCGATCCCTTTCAGGGTAAGTACATCGGAATAGTTGCGGGGAAACTCCCCGCCGAATTTTTCCACAATTTCCTTTGCCGCTGCATGAAGATTACGGGCACGGCTGTAATATCCCAGGCCCTGCCAATATTTCATCACCTCATCTCCGGGTGCTTCCGCTAATGCCCGTACATCGGGAAAACGCAACATGAAACGGTTGAAATACTCCAATCCCTGCACCACCCGCGTCTGCTGAAGGATAATCTCCGAAATCCATATCCGATAAGGATCGGTGGTTTCCCGCCAGGGTAATTCCCTTTTATTTTCTGCATACCAATGAATTAAAGTCGCTGCTATATCCACCATTCCAATTTTATACTGTTTATCAAGTTACTCCGGAATCAGGGAAGTCTAGTCAGGTGAGAATAAGATCGGTAACCTCTGCCCGGGTAAATTCCACCAGATCGGCCGGCGCAATCCTGATCTGTAATCCCCGCATCCCTGCACTGATGTAGATATACCCGAAATCCATGCAAGTAGTATGAATAAAAGTGGGCAAAGCCTTTTTCATTCCGACCGGAGAGCATCCTCCCCGGATATACCCGGTTGCCGGTAACAGTTCTTTCATATGGATCATCGCCGCACTTTTATTGCCGGAAACTTTTGCCGCCAGTTTCAAATCGACTTCGGCATCTCCGGGGACAACACAAACGAACAAGCCGTTTTTATCTCCGCGCAATACCAGTGTTTTAAATACCTGGGCGATATTTTCTCCCAGTTGTTCCGCCACATGGGTGGCTGCCAGATTATTTTCGTCTACTTCATAAGGTACCAGCTCGTAAGCGATCTTTGCTTTATCGAGCAAACGGGCAGCATTGGTCTTATTTATTTTCGCCGTCATATATTTTACACAGTTTTTTCAAGCGAGCCTCAAAAATTCCTTTCCCATATCCAGTCCATTTGTCCAGGATCTTCCCGTCAGGACCGATAACCACAAATTTCGGGATCCCGTCAAAACCATACGAAGCGATCAATCCTCCTTCTCCCTTAAAATCACACAACTGTATTCCTTTCAGATCCCGGATAGCCTCTTTCCACCCTTTTTCCGAAACCTCCAGGCTTATGCTGATCACGTGCAAACTATCCCGGAATTTTTCCGCCAACTCTTCCAATTCGGGTTGTGCCATCAAACAAGGACCACATCCCCGGCTCCAGAAATCCAATAAAATATATTTTCCCAGGTAGTCCGACAAGTGATGCTCTCCGCCTTCACGATCGAAGAGGAGGCCGTCTGCCAACCGCTCTCCCACCTCACAGATTTTCACCGGATAAAGATAAATGTGGATTTCATTCCCCCGGGCAGTAGTTTTGAGTGCCGGATCCAGGCGCAAATAAAGCTTTTCAACCCTTTCCCGAAGTCCTGGCGGACATTGGGGTGAACGCAGTTTTCGCGCATGCTCATACAATCTTTCCAGTCCGACTTCCGACAAAACGGCCTGTTCTTCCAAAATTTTCAGGTCGGCTTCCGCTTTAAGGGCAGACAAAGAGTCGAACAAACGGGTCACGGGATAATCCTTCATCTTCGGATGCTTACTATGCTGATCCTTATATTCCGCCACATATTCATCCTCTTTATCGAACCTTACCCGCTCATATTCGCGGGTGATGCGGGCGGAGTTTTTCACAAACCGATTCTCTTCCTGCTGTTGCCTCAACTTACTTTTGACTTTCCAAAGGGCGACACAAGGTTCATCCCCTTCTATTTTAGTCAGCGGTTCACCGACCCAAAATGAAAGATTACCATATAATGCCGAATCCCCCTCAACAAAAACCGACATCCGTAACGGCACCTCTTCCAGCTTTCCCCGAAATGAAAACCGTCCGTCTTTCAGGGTATCGCTCCCGATAACCTTCCCCATATTCCCAGCCCACACTAACAGTTGCACCACCGTATTTCCGGCTGCATTCCGCACTTTTCCTTCAATTCTGTATTCTTTTTGTCCGACGGCAGCCAACGTAACCAGAAGAAACAAAAACACACTACATTTTTTCATCGTCTTTGTATTTTATCAGTCAAACAAAAATAGAATAAATAAGTTGAAAGTCGGCAAAATTTAAGCAGTTTATAAAACATATACCCAAAAAGTATCAACAATAAACAAAAAATGTCAATACCTGCAAAAAAAAGAAGGTCTTCTCTTGTATAATTTTATTTCCTTTTTACATTTGTCAGTGTGGTCAAAAAAAGACATCTTTTAAAAATATTATACGATGAAACAAGCCTTAACTTTTACTCCTCCTATCCTCTCGTCAACCGAGAGTAAATTGAACGTGGAAGCTTTCGATGCGAGCGTGGAAGCTTTTGAAAATCACGAGTATCTGAAATCATTTTATGCCTTATTGGATTATATCAACGGAGATTTCCGGACGAAATACGGCAATGTACAGGGAAACGAATTTCATATTCCCCACGGTTCTATTATCGTAAACATCAAATTGGACGAGGAAAAACTCAGTATCACCGCTCCTTTTGTCGCTCTTCCTGAAAAAGGGCGGATACCCTTACTCCGTCAGGTGGCAGGACTCAATTTCAACGCCATGGATCTGGCAACGATCTATTTGCGGGATAACCGCCTTTCGTTTGAATACAGCTGTCCGATCCAATTGATCAACCCTTACAAAATCTATTATATCCTGCAGGAAATATGCTGTACGGGAGACAAATACGACGATGAATTCGAGACTAAATTCGGGGCACAACGTATCTATGAGCCTAAAACGACCCCTTACGATACAGCAAGCCTGGAGAATATATACCAAGCCGTGCAAATCAGTTGCAAAGAGTGCCTGGATGCCGTAAAATATTTCGAGCCTTCACGCAAATACGGTTATATCTGGAACATAATCGACACGACCCTGATGAAATTCATGTATTTCGCCCAACCTCAGGGTCAGCTGCTCAACGATATGCAAAAGGCAATCCGGGAAATGGACCGCGAAGATATACCGCTGCCCGAAATCACAGCCCAGGGAAAAGCAGTCATCGAAAAACTACAAAAAATGACCCAAGAAGAACTGGCGGAAGATCTTTATTTTGTCGAGACTTTTATCCCGAACAAACGTCGTTCCAACCTACAAAACATTCAGGAAAATTTCGAGGACAGTTACAAAAAGATTTCCGGTTATATGGAATCGGGTGATTATATGACCGCTTGTGTCATGATGCTTTATAAATTCTACGAGATGTATTACTATAACAATTTGCAGGAGGATGTCAACCAAGTGGTTGTAAAAGCTTTGCAAAAGAGTTCCGCCCAACCGTGGGATGAGGCTGCTCCTATACTCTATAAAGCGATGGAAGCGATCATGGAGGATGAACTCGACGAAGAGGAGGAGGAAGAGGAAGGCACCGTCGACATGAACGAATATATGAAAAACGTGCAGGCCATGCAGCAACAAATGATGCAAAACATGCAACAAATGATGCAGGGCAACGGTATGCAAAACTATCTGCAACAAGTGCAAGTATTACAGCAACAATTGGCCAGTGGCCAGATCAGTGCAGAAGAATATACCGCCAAAGTACAACAATTGGCAGCCCAGAATTTCGGTAACTAATCAACTCAAAAACAAAACATTATGGATCAAAATATATTTCAAACCGTATATAAAGTCAATCATGCCGGGGGATCAGGCAGCTGTTTTTACCTGAAAAAACACGATCTTTTCGTCACCAATTATCATGTCGTAGAAGGATTTCGTCAGGTAGCCCTGGAAGATAACCAAAAGAACCGTTATTTAGCGAATATTGTGCTGGTCAATCCGATACTCGACATCGCTTTATTATCGGCAGAGGGCGATTTTACCGCTTTACCGGAAATCAGCCTGGCCTGTACCGAAGTCACGCTGGGCCAAAAAATCAACGTAGCCGGTTATCCCTTCGGGATGCCGTTTACAGCGACCGAAGGAACCGTCTCGTCTCCCAAACAACTGATGGACGACAGTTATTATATCCAAACGGATGCAGCTGTCAATCCGGGTAATAGCGGTGGTCCGATGTTCAACCAAAATGGCGAAGTAGTGGCAATCACAACCAGCAAACTGACCAATGCCGATAATATGGGATTCGGCATTCCCATAGCCTCCTTGTGTACTTTACTCGAACAGATTTCAGAACTCGACCGCAATAATTTCAATATACAATGTAACAGTTGTGAGGAATTTATATCCGAAGAAGACGAATATTGCCCCTCATGCGGGGAGAAATTACCGGAAAATATTTTCCAGCAGCGAGGCCTTACCGAACTGGCAGCATTTTGTGAAAAAGCCATCGAAAACATGGGTATCAATCCGGTGTTGGCACGTATCGGCTATGAAAGCTGGACTTTCCATAAAGGCAGCTCCGAGATCCGGATGTTCGTATACCAGCGTTCGTATCTGTTCTGTACTTCTCCGCTGAACAACCTACCGAAGAAAAACCTGGAGCCGGTACTGACTTATCTGTTGAGTGCAGAAGATATCAAACCTTATCAACTCGGACTGGACGGGAATCAGATTTACCTTTCTTACCGCATTCATATCTCGGATATCTTCTCTGATTTTGCAGAAGAAATTCAAAAGAATATCACCGATATGGCTTTCAAAGCCGATGAAATGGACAACTATCTGGCCGATACTTTCGGCTGTGAATTCTCGGAATACGCAAAGAAAGATGCTATTTAAAGCATAATTAAAAACAACAAATAAAGTCCATAAAGCCAGCGGCCGCTGGCTTTATGGACTTTATTCCTCAATTCGGCCACACGGTATACCACGCCCTCAACATCATCGTGGAGAAAGTGAGAGAAACGGCTTTCCAATCATAGAAAACTCCTGAATAAAGTGTACCTTTGCACATCGGATAGAGATAATCAGGTATGTATTGGACACTTTTTCTGACATTTGTAAAAATCGGGATGTTCACCATCGGCGGTGGATATGCCATGATCCCCTTGATTGAACGTGAAGTCGTTAACCGCGGTTGGCTAGACAAGCAGGATTTTATGGATTTATTCGCCATGACACAGTCTTTACCAGGTATCTTTGCTGTCAATATCTCTATTTTTGTAGGCTACAAACTCAAGAAAGTAACGGGTAGTATCGTTTGTGCCGGCGGAACCATACTCCCCTCCTTTTGTATCATATTGGCCATCGCTCTGTTTTTCAATCATTTTCAGGACAATATCTGGGTGATGAAAATATTCAACGGTATCCGGCCGGCTGTCGTTGCCCTGATCCTGGTTCCCTGCATCTCAGCAGCCCGGTCGCTTCATTTAAAATGGGTAGAATTGATTTTACCGGCTATCGGAGCCGTATTGATATGGAAATGCGGAGTATCTCCGGCATATATTGTTTTGGCCGGTATTATCGGAGGATTGATTTATACCTTCTGGATCAAAGGAAAAATGAAACAGGGGAACGGAGAGTAGAGAGTGAGAAAGAGGACGGAGAAATCAAGGAAAAATAGTATACAGTACTCTAAATGAAATACGACACATGATTTATTGGCAATTGCTCGGTGTTTATTTAAAAATCGGAATCTTTGGATTCGGCGGAGGATATGCCATGCTCTCCCTGATCCAATATGAAGTGGTAGATAAATATCACTGGTTGACTTTACAAGAGTTTACAGATGTAGTGGCTATCTCACAAATGACCCCCGGCCCGATCGGAATCAATAGCGCTACTTATATCGGCTACACCGCCACTGGAAGTGTCTGGGGGTCGGTGATCGCCACCTTTGCCGTCTGTCTGCCCTCTTTTTTACTGGTATTGTTGATTTCATTTTTCTATGCCAAATTCAAAAACAACAAATATGTCGCCGCCGCCTTTACCGGTTTACGCCCCATGACTGTCGGGCTGATCGGAGCTGCTGCCCTCTTATTGATGAATAAAGAAAACTTTATCGATTATAAAAGTATCCTGATCTTCGCCGGCGCTTTTCTACTTACCTGGAAATATAAAATACATCCTATCCTCATGATCTGCCTCGCAGGAGTGGCGGGGTTGGTGATTTATTGGTAAAAGGCAAAAGCCAGAGGCGAAAGGCTAGAGGCGAAAAGCGAAAGGGAAAGGAGAAACCGGAAAAGGAGAGAAATTAAAAAAACAGAAAAAGCGGTTTATTATGGAAAAAGCACATTTGACACTTTATACGGTAATCGGATCCCCTCAGCATATTTTGACTGGAATACAGTCTTTATTTGCACCGGTAATCCAGTCGGTCGATACCGAAGCAGACCAGATCAGAGTAACTCTTCAGGATGACAGCCTACTCGTATTCCACCTTTCCCATGTCCGGGAAAAGGCCGGATTTATAGAGATGCACATCGAAGGAATGGCCAATTATTTCGCCCAGGCAGCAACCAGTAACCCGGCATTGAAAGAAAACGTGCTGCGCCAGATCCGCTGTTTCAATTGTGTTGTAGGGATCGTATTCGAAACCGACGATAACAACGACCGCACCCGTTATCTCATCAATACCCTTTTCGACCTGGCCCATCAGGTGAAGGGATATCTGCTTTATCCCAATATGCACTTGTACGATGGAGAAGGCAAGCTGGTATTTTCACGGGAAGGGGAAAGTGAACTGACTGAATTTACTCCGGTCGCCCATGCGGACCTGCTGGACGGCGACAGGCCGGAAGAAACTTCTGCCGACCGGGAACGCAGGGAACGTTCTGTCGCTCTGCTGCAAACACAGGGGATTCCTTATCTGGAAACACTGAAAAGTGAAGTGCCGGAAACCGAAGTACACCTCAAAAGCAGGGAAGAAATGATGCAACGTGCCGCTACTCTGTTTGCTGTTGCGGTATATTCGGAAGTGATGTTGTCCGAAAACCCGGACCGGAACGAAGCGCTGACCTATTTCAATAAAATGGATGAAATTTATGGAATACAGTCTTGGCTGACACCGGCAGAAGCGGCCTATATTTCCAACCCGGACCCGACCGGGCAAGAGTGCATCCAATTCGTATGGCGTTATGAAAACTGCGCCGTACTGTTGTGGGCAGCCGGTATTGTCGAAGAACTGCCTTATCCTTCCGAGATCTGCGATGTGCCTGTCATTGCAGCCATCTTCTGGCAACACAAAAGTATCGGCGACCTGCTCGGCCAGGGAATCGCCAGAAGCACAACGGAAATTCTCGACCAAGCGGACCTGACCTACCGATACGACTGGGCTTGTGTAGATGCACATATTCACAAGCAAGAAGCACCGGCCCGGCTGGACGGCGGAATCGTCATGGAACGCCATTATACCTTCAACTGGATAACAGGAGCCAACAAGGGGGCAGCCTGGGACGATATTCAACCCAATACTTAAATATTTCTGAAAGAATCTATCGCTATTTTGTGAAGGAAAAGTCAAATCTGTTAAATAATCCATTCAACACTAAACTCTTTTTATAAAATCTGGTCTGAGGTTTTAGTTAGGGCAAAGTTGAAAAACACAAAATACAATAGATAAACTATGAATGTAAGAATCCTGATCTCAGCAATGCTTTGTTTTTTGCTGATAGGTTATGGAGTGAAGCTCCAGGCAGAACCGACCGAATCGTTACCGGTAGAGGCCGGTGTTATCCGGGGGAAAGTAATCGATGCTAAAACCCGTGAACCGATGCAATTTGTCAATATCAGTGTGCGGAAAGCCGGCACCACCGTACCCCTGAAAGGCATGGTGACCGATGAAACCGGCACCTTCCATATCGCCCAGTTGCCGGAAGGGAGTTATACACTTTCGATCTCTTTTATCGGTTATAAAACAATCGAAAAGCCCTTTACCCTCTCCAAACAGATACCGGGAGTCAATTTCCGGAACCTGCTATTGCAAGAGGACAGCCAATTGCTCGGCGAAGTCAAGGTCACCGGCCAACGTTCCCAAATGAAATTCGATATCGATAAAAAAGTATTCAATGTCGATCAAAATATCTCTTCTACGGGAGGAACGGCCAGTGATGTCCTGACCAATATTCCCTCTGTCGAAGTCGATAACGAAGGCGAAGTATCCTTACGGGGAAGCAGTGATGTCACCGTATGGATCAACGGCCGGGCTTCCGGGCTTTCGGCCGACAACCGGGCACAAATCCTGGAACAATTACCGGCAGAAAGTATCGAACGGATCGAAGTAATCACCAATCCCTCGGCCAAATTCAGTCCCGAAGGAACTTCCGGTATCATTAATATCGTATTGAAAGAAGACCGCAGAGCAGGTTACTACGGTAGCCTGCAAGCCGGAGTCGACACCCGCGGCGGCTGGAATGCCAGTGGCAATGTCAACTACAGCAGTAATAAAACGGAGATGTATGCCGGAGTGGGCTACCGGGAACGGAAAAGAGACGGCGGTGGTTTCTCCAATCGGACCAATACGGATGCTTCGGGTAATCCGGTCTCTTTCCTCAATCAGACTTCCGACAATGACGGCCATGGCGGACAAACTTTCGTCCGTGCCGGCCTGACCTGGCATCTGACCCAGTCCGACCATCTGAATCTCGGCGCTTTCGGAATGTTCGGAACCCGTAAACAAACCAATACAATCAACTATTTAAGCGATATCCCTAATTCTTTTCTCTCCAGTGAGCGTATTTCCGATTCGGACAATCCGATGAAAGGAGGCAATGTCGAACTCGGTTATAAACACGATTTCAGTAAAACCAGTAATCTGGATGTAGTAGCTTCGTGGAACACCTGGAATATGGATCAAAAGAGTACCTATCTCCAAAGCTCTGTTTTTGAAAATGAAGAAACCACACACAGTTATCAGTGGCAAAAGAATAAAATGCAATCCCACAATTGGGAGTTACAGGCCGATTATGTCAATGCATTCAACGAATTCAACAAGATCGAAGCTGGATATAAAGGTACTTTTTCCCGCCAGGAAAGCCCGGTAGAGACCAAGAGCGGCGAAACGGCCGAAGACGCCCGGCCCGACGAACAACTTTACAACCGTTTCTATTACGATCAGAATATCCATGCCCTTTATGCGACTTATTCGGGACGTTTCGGTAATTTCGGCTACCAAGCCGGATTACGGGGCGAATATTCCCATACCGATACGCGTTCCCTGGCCTATGGACAGGAAAAAGGCGAGGTCTCTCCCTATAAAGACGACTATTTCAGCATTTTCCCCAGTGTGTTCTTAACTTACACCCTGCCTGCCCAAAATGAAATCCAGTTGAATTACAGCCGACGGATCAACCGTCCCTGGGGGCATCAGCTGAACCCCTTCCTGAATATCACCGACTCTACCAATATCTCTTTCGGTAACCCTTATCTGACTCCGCAATATTCCAATTCGATGGAACTGAATTATATCAAAAACTGGGAGGCACACACGCTCTCCGTTTCTGCCTATTACCGCAATACCGACGATGTCATCCAGCGTATCAGTTACCTGGAAGACAATATCATGAAAAGTACGTTCGAAAATGTGGCTGAAACCCAATCTGCAGGTGTAGAAATCGTAGGAAAAAACCATTTGTTCTCTATATTGGATCTGACCACGACAGTTAACTTATATTACAACAAACTCGACGGTTTCTCTTATCTGCCGGCGGGTGCGGATCAACCGGTGACCGGTAAGAGCAATGAAGATTTTTCATGGAATGCCAAGATAATCGCTAACCTTATCCTCCCGGCTTCTTTCTCTCTCCAACTGACCGGTAATTATAATTCCCGTCAATTGATCGCACAGGGATATAGAAAATCGAATTACAGTCTGGATGCAGGAATCCGCAAAGCTTTTCTCAACCGGAAATTGAGTCTGAGCATCAATGGACGTGATCTGTTCAATTCCCGGAAATGGAAAACCGAAACTTCAGGGACCGGTTTCCGCCAATATGCTTCAAACTGGCGGACAGGATGCACGATAGGCTTTACCCTGACCTACAGCTTCGGAAATATGAAAGCCGGAAACAACAAAACCCAACGTCCCGATCACGACGAAAATAACCAGATGATGAACGAGATGGAGGAATTTTAAAGGTAAAAGGCTAAAAGCTATAAGCTAAAGGCTAAAGGTAAAAAGTAAAGAACGATATAATATAAGTTTCCTCTTAGTTTATGACCTTTCGCTTCTCGCCTTTTGCTCCTAGCTTATAGCTTATAGCCTATAGCTTTTAGCCTTTTACCTTTTACCTTTTCATTATAACAATCCCTTCTTCCCGGCTGTAATCGCTATTTTTAATGATCAGACGGTCGTTATAATACATTTCCCGGACGGAAACCTCGATCCCGTCTCCCCCGACAGCTGCACCGGAAGTAAATTTGAAAAGTACCCGGACGGTATCTACATCGTTCCGGTCGAACCTGACATAAAACCGACTGGGAGTGACCCAAATGTTTCCCGGGACGGAAGTTCGCCAATAGTACAATCCTTTTTCATGATCATAGCCTACGCTATTGTGTTTATAATTGTATTCTCCCGATCGGTCAGGAACAAAATCCGCCGGAATCACTTCGGGGTCGCCGGGTACCTCCATTCCCGTCAGGGGCAGGACAGCCCCCGCCTTTAAACGGAGTACGCTTTTCCCTTCCGCATCTACAAAATAAAATTTCCAGGGATTAGCCAACCAAAAAGCATCCCCTTTTAAGGGAGGATTTTCCCGGGTCTCATCCTTACAGGCAAACAGGCACACCAGCGATAATAGAAACAAACATCCAACATTTCTCATCCGCTCTCCGTCTATTTTTGTTGCCAACGTTTCAGTGCGGGGAAAAATTGTCTCATTTCTGCCAAGGCTTGTTCCCTGGTCCTGGGAACATCGGCCTCCCGGTTGAATTCGTCCAAAAACTGCAGGCAGTGCCCGATCATTTCCTCCATGGTGTAATCCTGGGTAAAAGCACCTTTTTGATAACAATAACAACAATATTCTTCGTTCAAACTCCCGTCGGCATTCGTACCCCATTGGTCTTCGGCCTGCAGGGGCATACCACAACTCTGGCAAAATTTCATTTCCATCCTTCTTTATTTAAATTTGTATAAAACAAAGATAAATAATTTTATTCAGGAAATAAGTCAGAATCAGACATGCTGAAATTTCCGGCTGGCACGGAGCATATGCCGCATAATGCTGACTAACTCCTGTGACTCCTGCAACAAATTCAGGTATACCAAAGACAATTTAACACTACTGTTCTCTTCCTGCATTCTTTCGATACGCATTTTATGCAAACGGGATAAACAGGTTTTCAACTCTTCCCCTTCGGCAAGTACCAAATCGGCCTCTTCATAATTTCCTTTGTCAATAATATCTTTTGTCCGTTCGAGCAAACTTTTCAGCATATCCCGGATCGGTACGAATTCTTCGGCACACTCTGCCGGTAAGGGATTAAAATTGTTATCCACATGTTCTTTACAGGGCTCACACATCCGTTTAAGGCAATACATCATCTGCTCGCTACTATTGCTTCCCAAGTGGAACCAGGTATTCTTTTCAATGGCCACATTCCTATCGATCCGCCGCATACCGAGTGTTTCTTTCCGCCGTATTTTCTTCAAAATATCTTTTTCGTCATTGGTAGAAGAAACGGCCTTTCGCAGGCTTTTCAGATCTTCCCGTATAAATCCATCCGTCATCTGTCCATAAGTATTGGCGGCAAAATCCAGTACTTTCACCAGATTTTCCCTCACATGCTGACGGAGCAAATTCCAAACGACCGCCTTATCTTTAGAGGAAAGCATCTGTTGAAAAACATCGTCCTGTTTTTCACTCTTCATCTTTTTCCGGTATTTGTTATTACTGCGGATCAAGATAAAAGCCGCCACCCCGATCATAATAACCATGGCCGTCATGCCACCAAAATACATGATCATAGTTACAAAAAAGCAGATGATAAATGCAGCTCCTGCAGTAATAAACCAACCACCGATCACCGAGAGCACACCGGTCACCCGGAATACGGCACTCTCCCTTCCCCAGGCCCGATCGGCCAGCGAACTACCCATAGCCACCATAAAAGCGACATAAGTCGTTGACAAAGGCAATTTTAAGGAAGTACCTAATGCGATCAACAAACCGGCCAATACCAGGTTTACCGAAGCCCTGACCAAATCGAAAGCCGCTCCGTTAGCCAGGATCGCCTCATCTTTGTTAAACCGGCTATCCAACCATACCTTGACCTTCTCCGGAATAATCTTCGAAATGTTATTCCCTAAAGTAGTCATCGAACGTACCAGACTCCGCGCAATAGCCGAAGAACCGAACATCTCGTTTCCATCATCCTGACGCGAAAGATCGACAGAAGTCTTGATTACATTTTGGGCTTTTTTGGAAGTAATCAGAGAAATAACCATAATCACTCCGGATAAAAATAAAAAGATAAACGGTGTTTTCGCAGGCTCATTTAAAGCTCCCATAAGGTAGTCATTAGCCACCCCGTTTCCATTTGCCATAAAATCGGTATAACTGGAAAAACCGGCTAAAGGAACACCCACAAAATTAACCAGGTCGTTACCTGCAAAAGCCATGGCCAAAGCAAAAGTACCCAACAAAACGATCACCTTGAAGACATTCACTTTACACCAATGCAGAATTTGCATGAGCACGGTGAAGAAAACAAAACACCCACCGACAATAGTCAAAGTATTGTCTTTTACCCACAACTTATGAGCATCTGTCATAAAAGAAGCATCTTTTATTCCTTTGATCAGCATAAAATAAATAATGGCCGTCACAGCAATCCCGCCGAACAAGCCAATCGTCCATTTTAGTTTAGTAGTATAATTAAAGGTAAAGATAATCCGCGACAGGTATTGCACCAGCGTTCCGAAAAAGAAAGCGATAGCCACCGATAGGAAAATACCTAAAATAACGGTCAATGCTTTCTCGGTATTCAGCAATTCGGCAAAAGTCAGAGACTCGGGACCGGCAGCAATTTTCAGCATAGCCAAAGCAAAAGTACCTCCCAGCAGCTCAAATACCATCGAGACAGTCGTCGATGTCGGCATCCCCAAGGTATTGAAGATATCCAGCAACACCACATCGGTCACCATGACCGCCAGAAAGATACACATCAGTTCATTGAAATGAAAAGCTTCCGGCCGGAATATACCGTGACGGGCAATTTCCATCATCCCGTTACTCATGGTTGCTCCACAAAAAATACCGACAGCAGCAATCAGGATAATCGTTTTAAACGAGGCAGCCTTGGCACCGATAGCCGAATTCAAGAAGTTTACGGCGTCATTACTGACCCCTACAGTTAAGTCGAAGATCGCGAGGAGAAAAAGGAAAATAACAATTCCCAGATAAATTGATTCCATTCTTTAGGTTTTACTTACAGCCGCAAAAATAGAAGGGAGTTGTTACAGGTTTATTTCAAAATTGTTACAAAATTGTTACGACAAAAGAAAAGAAGTTGAAAAGTGGCTGATTCACTGAATTGAAGGGTTATTGTGGTACTGGGAGAGGGAGTAAAAAAAGAAACAAAAAATCCTTCTGTTCTGACAATCCCTGACAGATTTACTATTTTTGCATGTAAATTCATTGGAAGATGTTTTCAAAAAATATTGCGATCACCGATACGACAGACGGATTGCCCAATCCCCGGCGGATATGGGCAGTGATAGCAGCTTCGCTGGCGTTAATCATGTCGGTGTTGGATGCTAATATTGTCAATGTAGTACTTCCGACTCTTTCGCGTGAATTCGGGACTTCTCCCTCGACCACGATTTGGGTGATGAATGCTTATCAGCTGGCTATTACGGTGTCCTTATTGTCTTTTTCTTCGCCAGGAGATATCTACGGCTATCATAAAGTTTTTCTTTCGGGAGTCGCCGTTTTTTGTGTCACATCGCTGATCTGTGTCTTATCGACTTCTTTTTGGATGCTGACTGTAGCCCGGGTGCTCCAGGGGTTCGGAGCGTCGGCCATCACAAGTGTGAATACGGCACAACTCCGGACTATTTATCCCCGGAAATACTTAGGACGCGGCTTGGGGATCAGTGCGATGGTCGTTGCCGTATCGGCTGTCGCAGGCCCTTCTGTTGCGAGTATCATCCTTTCGTTAGGTAGCTGGCAATGGCTTTTTGCGATCAATATCCCCCTCGGCCTGCTGGCTTTGATTATGGGCCTGATCTATCTCCCCCACCGCGAGAAGAAGCAAAACCGGAAATTCGATAAAACCAGTGCCCTCGCCAATGCCCTTACTTTCGGACTGCTCATTTACTCGATGGAAGGATTCGCACATCATGAAAATGCCTATTTACTTGCAGCCCAAATCTTCTTGTTATTTATCGTCGGTTATTATTATATCCGCCGTCAATTACACCAGGACTTTCCGTTATTACCGGTAGATTTGTTGAAAATACCTATTTTTTCCCTATCGGTATGTACATCGATTTGCTCGTTCACTGCCCAGATGCTGGCTTTGGTATCTCTCCCGTTCTTCTTACAAAATACGTTAGGACGCACAGAGGTAGCTACCGGGTTATTGCTGACTCCCTGGCCCGTAGCGACTTTGTTCACGGCTCCTCTGGCAGGGTATCTGGTAGAACGCATACATGCCGGAATTTTAGGAAGTATCGGGATGCTGATTTTTGCTACCGGCCTTTTCCTGCTGACTGTATTGCCGGCTATTCCTACCGATGGGGCGATCATCTGGCGTATGATCGTTTGTGGAATCGGTTTCGGACTTTTTCAGACTCCCAATAACAGTACAATCATGGCCTCCGCCCCCATCCAGCGCAGTGGAGGGGCAAGCGGGATGATCGGTACGGCCCGGCTTTTAGGGCAAACCCTGGGAGCAACCCTTGTGGCCCTATTGTTCAGTTTCGCTATGCACGACAAAGGAACTACGGTGTGCCTGTGGGCCGGAGCGATATTCGCCTTAATAGCCGCTGTCGTGAGTTGTTTCCGCCTCTCTCAGCAAATGCCCCTGAAACACACCGACCGGGAATAAAAACATAGGCAGTTATATACATATTTACACTTATAAACGTACAGTTAGGGTAAACCGTATATAATATCCAAACATAAATTTATAGCCGATAAGAAGCAAAAAATGATTTTAATACTATCTTTGTTCACCTACCTAAAGAAAAAAAGATGAAAGCAATTTACAAATACGACGGACCATTAGGCACATACGCCCTGGAAGAGCAAAACGGATTACTTACCCGCCTATGGCTCGGCGACCGGATGGCCTTGCTTCCCGGAGAGACCGAAATAAGTGAAACCCCTCTATTAAAAGAGGCCCACCGACAGCTAACCGCCTATTTTGCCCGGGAACAAAAACAATTCGACCTTCCTATTGCGCCGGAAGGAACACCTTTTCAACTCAAAATCTGGAAATTATTACAGGAGATTCCTTATGGCACCACGATCACCTATGGTGAACTGGCACGCAGAAGCGGAGATATAAAAGCCAGCCGGGCGGTAGGTATGGCCAACAGCCGTAATCCCCTGCCAATCCTGATTCCCTGCCACCGGGTGATCGGAAGTAGCGGTAAGCTGACCGGATATACCGGAGGACTGAACATAAAAATCGGTTTGCTGCAAATCGAAGGAGCGCTCGACCTTTCTTTATGGCCGGAATCTCCGAACTACTGAGATATTTTACAGTTGTTTTGTATATTTTTACACTCATTCTTATCAAAAATCCAAAATCAGCCATTATCTTTGTTCAAATCACAAAAAAACACATCATGAAACATTTATTTCTATTATTTCTTTTGATCCCTGTGACACTTTTTGCACAGGTCGACAAAAAATATTTAGCCGGTGCTGTGCCTGTTGTCGATGACAGAGTTGTTTTCACCGAAGAACTGAACCTCCCGGGACGTTCTCAAAATGACATATTCGCCACTTTGTTACAATGGGCGACTACCCGTTTTATAACCACCGAAGAGCTGCAAAGCCGGATACTTTACTCCGACCAGGATAAAGGACAAATCGCCTGTATGGGACAGGAATACCTGGTATTCACCAATAAAGCTCTATCGCTCGACCGGGCTGTAATCAATTACCAAATGTTCATCACCTGCAAACCGGGGAAATGCGAATTAAAAGTTACCGCTATCCGTTATCAGTATAACCGGGGCACTGCCGGTCAGGAAATAATTCCGGCCGAAGAGCAGATTACCGATCAGCATACACTGAATAAAACGCAGACTAAACTGATCAAGTCTACCGGGAAATTCCGGATCCATACCATCGATCTGGTAGATAAATTATTTGCCGATGCAGCAGCGGCTGTCGGAGCGACACAGGTAAGTGCTCCCGTCGCCACCCAAACACCGGCCGTACCCCGGGTTCCTGTCACTTCGACTACCGTACAAGCACCGGACAATACCATTACGCCGGCCAACCTGGAAGGTTACCGTCAGATCAGTCCCGATAAAATCCCCGGAAATATCTATAAAATGTTGTCGGAAAACTGGATGCTGATCACAGCCGGTAATGACGCCCAATACAATATGATGACTGCCAGCTGGGGCGGCCTGGGACATATGTACAACAAACCGGTTGCTTTCTGCTTTATCAACCCGACGCGGTACACCTATCAGCTGATGGAAAACAACGACACTTACACCTTGAGTTTCTACACCGAAACGTATCGGGACATCCTCAACTATTGCGGTACAAACAGTGGAAGAGACAAAGACAAAGTGAAAGAAGCCGGCCTGACACCTATCACAACCCCTTCGGGCAGTAAGGCATTCTCAGAAGCCTGGATGATTATCGAATGCCGTAAAATGGTTTCTCAATCGCTGATCCCTGAAGCATTACACGATTCCCAGGCCAAAGAAAAATGGGGAACGCAATTACACAAAATGTATATCGGAGAAATTCTGAATGTCTGGGTTAAATAACAACGAATTCCGGCTTCATCAATTCAGTGTTGAAGTCTGTGATATTATCCGACAAATTCCCGCCGGCAAGGTACTGACCTATGGTCAGATTGCCCGTCTGGCGGGATTTTCAAATTATTCCCGTTGGGTGGGTAAAATCCTGTCACACCATCCGGGCACAGCGGCCCTACCTTGTCATCGGGTGGTCAACAGCCAAGGACGGACAGCTCCTCACTGGCCCGGACAAAAAAGCTTACTTGCCGCCGAAGGAATCACTTTTCAACCGAATGGTCGTGTCGATCTGAAACGGCATCTCTGGTTGTCTATTCCTTCTTAGCTTTTTTTCCCGACCGGAATATCAGGTGTTCCAATATCAATACCGTAATGACCCCCATGACAAATCCATTTCCCACGATAGGCCGGATCAGAGCAGGAATACTATTCAATGCTTCGTCGGGAGCAAAAGATAATAATAAAGCGACCATCAATGAAAACCCGACCACAAGCCCTCCGTCGAAACCGTCGACCGCCTTTTCCCGGATCATCATTTGCATACCGGCCGACAACTGCGAAGCCATCAGATAAAGCAAAACCGCCCCCATAACCACTCCGGGAATGGCATTCAGACATTCGATAAAACCCGGAAAAAATGCACAGACAACCAATCCGATACCGGCCGGTATCAGCGGGAAACGGGAAGCACAACCTGTTGCAGCGATAATCCCCGGACTCATAGAATAATCTACCGGTCCGACAATCCCTAATGCCCCCGATACCACATTAGCCAAACCCGTGATGCCCACACCGCGGGTAGTACGGCGTTCCATATGATCGGCACCGATCATCCGGCCTACGGCCTGAATAGAACCCAATTCGTTTACAATCAGCGCAATAAAACAAAAAAAGAAAGACAATACCGCTCCCAAATCGAATTTCCATGGCCATAATCCGAAATACCCCTCATGCCCGGCTTGTATCCCTCCTGTTTCGGGGAATCCCATCACACTATAATACACCATACTTCCAACCAGAATCCCACCCAAAACCACAATGGATTTCCAAATTCCTTTCAATAATTTATTGGCCAAAATCATTGCCAAAGCCAATAACAAAGCAAAAAACAAATGGAACAAGACAGACGAATTTCCTGCAAAAATCAAACGGAGGATCACCGGGGACAGAGTAAAAGCAATCAGACACAGAATCACAACAATGATCCGGGGAGTAAATACGGCTTGTAAACGGGACAATAAACCGGAAAAAGCCAGCAAAGTGAGTATTCCACCTCCGATCATCAGCGAACTATAGATACCTTCGACCCCTATCGAAACCGTCGAAAGAATCCCGATCAGTAACACCGAAGCCGGTCCGATGACTAAAGGCAGCCGATGTCCCCACAACATCTGGACAATCATAGCCAATCCCATGATTCCGAACAGCTTCTGCATATAAAAAATCTGTTCGACCTGATCCGTGTAATGCAAACGGGCTACAATAATCCCGATAATCACCACACAAGGAATAGAAACAATCCACCATTGCAGTCCATACATCAACATCGGGAAAAATCCCGGCCTATCGTTCAAATTAAATTTCATCCTACAAAAAATAAAAATTATCGTCTGTAAATTTACTATTTAAAACCCACAATAACAACAAAAGTATCCCCCACTCTGTATCATCGCCCGGAAACATTAAGAAGATGAAGTTTTCATTTTAAAGTATATCCGTATTTACCGGAAAAAAGTCCCGGACATCGCCATTGGCCGGACTAAAAAACAATCGGGCTGTAATAAACAGACATAACATACAAAAGAAAAAATTGCGATCTTTGCACTGTTTTTTCAGAGAAGCAATATGGAACTAAAGACTATTCTAAAAAGATACCCGGTCTTCATCCTCGGGCTGTATTTCCTGTCCCTGGGTATTGTGCTGATCGTACGTTCTGCACTGGGGACTACCCCCATTTCCAGTATAAACTATGTCCTCAGCATCAACAGTGCGCTTTCGCTGGGCACGTGGACCTTTCTTTTCAACCTGCTGCTGATCGCCGGGCAATTCTGGCTCATCCGGGACCGCTACAGCCGCCGGGACATCCTCGAAATCCTGCTGCAGATTCCTTTCTCTTTCCTGTTTGCAGCCTTCATCGACTTTAATATGATGTTCACCGGACAGTTACATCCTGGCAGTTATGGACTGTCGGTCGCCCTGCTCCTGACCGGATGTGTCGTGCAATCCATCGGCGTCGTGCTCGAAATCAAGCCCCGGGTGGCTATGATGAGTGCCGAAGCCTTCGTAAAATATGCTTCCCAGCGTTACAACCGGGAATTCGGAAAATTCAAAGTCTGCTTCGACGTCACTTTAGTCACCCTGGCCGCAGTCCTCTCCTTCCTCCTCAGCCAACGCATCGAGGGCATACGCGAAGGATCGCTCATCGCCGCCTGTATCACCGGCTACATCGTCACTTTCCTCAACCGCCGGATCATCACCCGCAAAACACTTTACAATCTGCTGCCCATCCTTCAAAAAAAGACCTCCCGGAACGGATGATGCTGCCTTCCCCCTCGGAAAGACTGCATTTCAAACGACCATCAGTTTCCGTATATTCCGACCAATAGCTCCCAGACATGAAACTTTGCGTCTTTTCGCATTCACAGCTAGTTTTCAGTTTTCAATCCTCATCAGATATACAGCTTTCATACCTCATCTTAGTCAATACAATGTTTTCTTATCACAATTCACTAAGATTATAAACCAATATAAACGAAGTTTTATCTTAAAGCAGAAATTACATTATTTTTGCATCGGTAAATGCGAATCCGATAGTTGCGCTTTCTATTCAGCAATCAATTAAAGGTAAACTGAAAATAAGCTATTTAAAAATAATTATAAAACAGCCATTCCCGTTGTAATGAAAACCGATATAATACCTTATCAAAAAATGACAGCAGAAGCCATATTATATAAAGAAAACGATCCCCTTCTGCGATATGCTATTTATAAAGCATACAAATATCGATGTGCATACACAGGTAAATTTCTTTATGATTACTCATCCATGCATCTTGATCATATTATACCACAGAATACTGCCCCTGAAGTACTTCAGGAAAAATACGGAAATATCATTTAGCAGACGATTTCACTATTGATAGTCTGGAAAATATTTTACCAACCAAATCTTTGCATAATAACAGTCAGAAAAACCGACATCCGTTCAGTGAACCTGCCGAACGATTTTTTTTGGAATATGCACAACGTGGAAAATGGAAAATCGAACGAGAATATAAAATCTTGAAAAAACAATTTGAACTTTCAAAATTGAAAGTATTTGCTGAAGCTCAACTTGTGGAATTCAATTTATTACCTCCGGAGGTATACAAGGCAAGCAGGAAAGTTACAAACTCGCTTTCAATACATAATCATTTCTGGCGGTCAACAGAAAATATAGCACTTAATGGTTTCCTGCCCTCGAAATTGAAGGAAGAGGGAAGTTGTGTTATTTCTTTTTGTAACCGGACAATCATGATCACCCTGGATCATAAGAGCATTCTTCAACTCATAAACAAACTGGAAACATATTCTCTGAATGATATTATACTTCGGGGACATTCCTATCAGAATACGAAGACATTCGTAGTACTAGGTAACAATGCAGTCCATTTAGAAAATGCAGTTTATGAAGAATTGCTCGATATTCTTCAGGATTATTTAAAAGTGTATTCGGAAGAATACAGCAAATTCCAAAAGTATATCGGGGCAGAAAATTTTTCTTTTTACAAAGATACCAATGATTATATGTTATTGGAAACAAGCCGGGAGAATTGGCGTAAGTTAATCCAATACGCCAGGAAATTCGATACAGAGCAAGGAACAACATCAGAATATTGTTTCAATTCCAATGATCATCATCTTTTAGCCATTTCAGCACAAAACAATATAAAGTTCCGTCTTTTACCAGCTAATTCTATCAAAAACGAAGATTCATTTTTATTCCCCGATGATCAATTATGCATTTTATGGGAAATACCCGATACCGGAAGCAGAAAAGCCATCGAAACAGGAGATGTATGGACTGCACAGCAGACTTATGAATGGCTGCAAAAGTTACTTCAGCAATTTACAGACGAAAGCCCGGATGCCGATCAAGCCGTTCCCGGCAAACAGAGATTTTTCAGGAAAATGCTGGATTTCTTTTTTAAATAGATATTCCCAAAGTCCTATTAAAAAAACGCTTGACAAGGGGGGTACATGACCAACTACAATTTCAATTCTATCAAGTTCAATTTAAAATATGGCTTAGGAGGAAAACCTGTTAGCCGCGGCTTATTTCAATTCTACCAGTTCTCATTAATCCCCTGCCAGGCAACTAAAATCACCTGGCAGGTAACCAAAATCACCTGGCAGGAACTGTTTCTATGCGCCTTATTGATTCTCATAATCAAACGCCATCATCATATCCGTCAGCTTCTTCTCCGCTTCTTCCAAAGCAGTTGCCCTTTCATTCACCGTAACCACATAACTCGCACAGGGCAACGTCACAAACACTTCGGCCCCTGCTGTCTCGTCAATGATTAATTTCGCTTTGGGCTTGTCGCCTTCTTCAATCAGTTTGGTCCGGATGGCCCCGGCAATATGGTTTGCATTATCACTTACAGCAAGCGCTAATGTCTCCATCAGACTAAAAGTACGGGCCTGATTGGAAGTAATCCGCCAATTGATCAAAGCATTTGCCAATACAGGAATGATCTTTTCTCTTTCAGCCTTCGGCATGACCAGACATTCTCCGAAAACATTTTTCGATTTCACCCACCCTTCAGCTTCCAGGGCAGTAATCATCTCCGGGGACAATTCCGGTTCATGCTGATTGGTGGTAACGCAAAATAAAGCCCTCAAATCAATAGCCATGTCAGCAACAAACAAACCTGTTGCCCGGGTATTGTCAGGAATCCAAATCCGTTTGGTTAAAGTACGGTTATTATTCTGCAAATATGCCTCTATTTCTTCCTTTGTCATTAAACGGTCACTACCCTCTATCCGTACATTAACCGGATGCCACTCAGGCCGGTCACTACGGTCAAAGGTGATATTCTCTTTATCCCGTTCGAGGCCTCCCAATAAAGGATGAATGGGACGCATCGCAGATACCGACAAAGGACTCCGGCGTTTTAAAGCAACCATATCCTTTCCAGCCCGCATCCAGCCTCCAATCAACTGGTCGATATACCTGGGATCACAGGGAGCCCAGGTTTCTTTATTTTCCAGACCATCTTTTTTCGTTATATTATAATTAAAAGTAATTGGAGCCATCGGTACGTTCAGATCATCGGTCAAAGTTGTCAGGATACAACGTTTTATTTGCTGCCCGCTTGAATAAGGCACCATCCGGTTAAATAAAGGATCAAAATAGGCTTTCTGTCCTTCCTGCACACAGAATACAGTATGTTCTGCATGTTTCAGTGTTCTGATGTAAATGTATGGTTTCATTGGATTACAATTTTATTGATTACAAACTATCGCATAATTAAACCGGACTAAAGTCAAAAAATAAGGAATATTATCCACTGGCATCGAATGAATGAGTTTTCCGATATCCTCTGCAAATTTTATATCAGGAATTTGAGGAATAATTTGCTGCAATTCATTCAGAAAAATCATTCGGGAATTAGTTTCCAATATCTTATTCACTTGATTCCTCCTTGTCATGTTACTTTTTTTATCCCCAAGTACATAGGTATGTAACATTTGAGCAATTTCCCGGGATTTTTCCCACAAATCTTCATTATTCAACATAGCTAATATCCAAATTATGTAAGTATAAAAATTAATTCGTTTTTCTTCATTTTCAGCGTCATATACCGGAATCTTTCCTTTCATCATATATTCTTTCAGGCCTTTGGGTTCTAATGCCGACACTCCAATCATCCCCATCTGGCATGAACGTAAAAATCCATAGGCTGTACCGAACAAATGCTCTGCTTTTTTTGCATTCCTCATACCGAATAATTTGATATAAAGCTCCACGGTCCTTCGGATTTCAGTCAACACAAAAGGAATAAAACCGACCGTGATGTTGGTTTGTCCCAAACTATACACATACCCCATCATCCGTACATCCTTGATCTCCCGTGCAATTGCCATCAGAACATCGGTCCAGCTCCGGGTAACCACTTCATAACCGTCCTCTTTTGCAGCAAAAGGCTGGAAACCGATCAAAGGTTCATCCTCTATAAAATGATCACTAAAATAATGAGCCAACCACTGTCCGTTCCAGGTATTGATCTGGTTTCCCCTTAATCCCTGCATTCGTTCCAGATATTCCCGGTAAATCCGCCACCCTTCAAAGAGGGCCATTAAAATCTGTTCCTGCTCAAAAAGAATAGACAAGCCTCCCTGAACTCCCACCCCAAAACCACTTCCAATCCAGGACAAATAAACATCTTCGCGGGATACGGGTAATTTCAGATTCGTGATCTGTCCGGAAGTAGTCGCAGTCGAATCCAAAGAGGGGAAACCGATAGCAATACTGGCATCTGCCTCATCCCTTTCAATCTTTTCCTGCAAAATCCTTAACTTTTCCCGTCTTTCAACAGCCGTAAGACATTTTCCTTTCTTTATCCCCTGTACAAAAGGTGAATTGGTCACCCATTGCATATACTTTTCATGATCGAAAAACAAAGGGAAATACTGTTCCGTAAAAAAAGTTTTTGCATCGTAATGAGTTCCAAACTTCCGGTTATATGCCAGAAGAAATTTTCTACCTATAGTCGCAGCTATCATTTTAATAATCCTTCCTGATTAATTTCACATTTCGTATAAACAAATAAATCAGCCGACAAACCAATCTCTTTAAATTACAGTTTATTTCCTGTACCCGCTCCTCATTCTGTCACTCAACAATCCCAATTCTTCCGAATAGGCCCGGTCGGGAATCACAAACGGATGTACCCCAACTGCTAATTGCCGCAATCCTTTTGAACGGATACTCCGAAAACTGACCGGGATTTCCAGTTCCAACCGTTTCTCAGAGTTTCCCTGTTCATAAACCATGCAATCAGATTCACATATACAAGCAACAGAATCGATCTCCAGCCTTTCCAGCAATACCGATTTCGAATAATGATCCAGCTCAAAAATCTTCCACGCTCCTTCCCGGAATGCAACATTCATTTCTATATCTACAAAATGACAACCATTTGGGGGATAAACTTCATCCAACAACTCCTGTATCTGTCTTTCTTTCAACAATTTTCCATCCGGCAATACGGCATAACTCTTTTTCAGAATGTCCGCATCATATGGAAAAACGTCCTTCTTCCCTATTAGCGGTTGTATGACATAAATCGGTTTATAAGTCCTGCAAGCCGGTTCAACCCTTAACCGGTTGATTCTTCCCAAGCGCTGAAGCAGTGCATCCAGTGCCGCACATTCCGTAACCATCAGGTCAAAATTGATGTCGAGACTGACTTCTACAACCCGGGTAGACACCACAATACAGGCTTCTTTGCCAACGTTCATCTCCTTCAATAATTTTGCTTCCAACAATGCCCTGCACCCGCGTTTAAACCGGCCATGTATCAGCATTTTACTCACTCCTGCATATTTTTCGGCAATCCTTCCATACAATGCCTGAGCCCTTTTCACCTGATTGCATACAATCAAAACCTTCCGACCTTTTGCAATGGCTTCGTTTATCGCCTCCCCCGTTTCTTCAAAGCTCTTTACCTTATAAATTACATGACGATCAAAACTATCCAGTTCCTCCGGGGACAATCTTACCTCATACACTTCCTTTTCCCCACCTAAAAGTTGGATAATTTTCTGATATAATACCGTAGGCATTGTTGCTGTCCCGATATGCACCCGGCATCCCAAATGTACCAGCACTTCCACCAGTTTCAGTACGATAGCCTGCATCACGTCCGAATAAGTATGTATTTCATCCAATATGACATCACAACCTTTCAGATCAATGACCATCGCTTCATACCCCTTTCCTCCGAATACAACAGACGCGATCTGATGAGGAGTCATTACCTTCACAGAAGCTCCGGTCATCCGTTGCAGAATTCTTTCTTCCGGTTCCTGCCCCGCCCATTTTATACAAGACACAGCATGCAACAAAGTGACAAAAGCATCTGTCCCCTGCAAATCCTGCCTTACCCGCTCATACATCGCATTGATGGAAGCCTGGAAAGGCAAAATATAAAATACCCTTCCCCTGCAACGTCTGAAAAGGAAAGAGGTCTTTCCTGATCCGGTGGATGCTACAACCATCGTATGCCGGCGTCCATCCCGCGCATCCCTTAAAGACAACGAATAAAGTGGATCAGGGTTATCATAGCACGATAAATCGGGGATCACAAACAGTCTGGGTAAAACGGCTTCCACGTCTTCACCATAAGCCGAACCCAGCCAGTCGGCTGCCAGCATAAGCCCTTTCCATTCAGAACATCCCAACTTCCGTTTCCGGCAATAAGCAACCGCCTCTTCATAATTTCTCCTGGCTTCTTCAAGCCCGATCTTATGAACGACAAGACCTAACTCCTGCAAAATACCCAAAGCATCTTCACTCCACTGTTCGAATCCCCGGGCATGTAGCTCAAAATTATTGTCTTCCCAATCTTCCATATCCAATAAGCCCAAATTCCGCTTATCCCCGGAAAGCGATTTATGATGGGCAATAACCATCTCCAGCACAAACGGACGTTCTGCTTTCTCCACCAGCGAAAGGAAAAACAAAGAGGCAATCTCATGCCGGAATCTGAAAGGAAAAGGATAGGTTGCATTTTGCCGTAGAAAGTTTTGAAACAAGATGCTTGCTTTCCCAATATCGTGCAATAATGCCCCCAACCGCGCAATCCTCGGATCCAAACCCATCCATCCGGCAATATACACCGCACAGATAGCCGTTTGTCTCAGATGCATAGCCAAGGAAACAGCCCCCCGCATTTCACTTTTTGCCCATATATGATCATAGCTACCCATCATCCGGCAATTACAGGTTTCCCACTGACTTCCAGCCATCCGTACATCGGCTCACTTTCGGCGAAACGATTAAAACCGACCAAAAAAGAATGTTCCGTTTGACCAAAACGAAGCTCAAAACCCGGTAACCGACCAAATTCTGCTTCACTCAGCTCTTCCACCTTCTCATCCGGTAACAACAAATCCTCATTCCGGCAAAGACAGATATGTTGTTCTGCTGCCCTTCCGGCCTCTTCCTTTGTTGGAAATGCCAGTGTCAAAACCGGATTAACCATCACTCCCCGATCCAGAATCGACTGTTCACGGACCATCAATTTCTGTGTCTTCTTGATCTTCCAGCCCCTCGTTTGCGTACGTTCCTGCTGCACACTAATTGCATCATAAGTCAGCTTATGACGCAAAACCACAGCTACTTCCAGCTTCTGGCGAATCCCCTCGATAATCGAAGGGGTCAGAAATTGCTGACTAAAGGTTTTGCTATCCCGGACCGCACACCAGGGTTTGATAAATCCGAAAGGCCCCCTATATCTTACTATATAATAACCCATACTCAATAAATCGATCCAAAACCGGCTCCGGTACTATTTCCAATCCCGGTCGCCCATGCAAATACTTTAGTTTCCGGCTTCCCCTGAATACGCACAGGGCACCAGCTTGTCCGGTTACCGATTCCGTTATAATAAATGGTTTTTATTTTTTTCTTAGGATATTCCGTAGCAAAAGAAATCTTCAGCGTTCGGTCATCAGGCAGACCGGCAACCTGCATTTTATGCCTCAGCGTTTCCTCCAATAAATTTCCTGCAACAGTATCCTCATAGGTGTAATGTTTATTGCTCCCGTCTTCCAACCGTCTTTGAATAAAAACCGGACTCCCTATTTTAAAAAACTCACAATTTGAAAGATCAGGATCTGGCTGAATACTGACATCCGTCACGATCAAACCTTCGAACATAACCGGATCCTCCAGAATCGTCCGTACAATCTGCCTGATCCGGTCGGGATCATGAAAACTGATAAAAAACCTTGCCCCGTTATCGAAAACGATTCCGTTAGTAGTCGTACTTCCTCCCATCAGCCACGAAAAAGAGTGCATTGCAAGCTTTCCATGAATATCATTCGGCCCGAGCCATTTATGCAATGTCCCTACTAACTTCGGTTGATAATTAAAGGGAATGCACATTTGTGAAGAAGTTGTTTTAAGATTTATTCTCATAATTTCAGAATTTTGATGGACAAATATATAAAAAACTTCCAATGTAAGTGTTAGTTTTATTGTGTAAAAAAATTATAGACAATTTAAATAAATGAAGTTATGAAATGAACACTTGTTCTTTTAAAGTCTAACCATTACTTTTGAGTCCTCTTAATTGTACTGACACAGAATTGAAAAATGTATGTGACAGGTTTATTATGTCTTAAATTGTACTCTTATAGAATTGAAATAGCGCAGCGCCCTATATTTTCTGACGATCTGGATTATTTTAATAGAATTCAATAAAATTGAAAGATCGCATACACAAATTTTGTCGCTGGATCGAAATAGCTTAAATCGTACTGTTGTAGAATTGAAATACCATAGGAATAATCTGCTCTCCTTGAAACGCTAAGATTGAATCGCACTAAATAGAATAAAATTTTCCCTATAAAAAAACATTCATTAAAACATCTTACAAATTTCTCTCTACCCGTACAAATAATTCCATCTAATTTTTTCCTCTCCTCTTCCATTTTCATAAAAATTATCTTAACTTGCCGGAACAAGATCCTAAATTGCGTTCATTATGCCGGAACATCCTTTATTGAACTTTTTTGATCAGTTAAAGATCGATAATACCTACGAATTGTTCTTTCCAAAAAAGGAACAAGGACTGGTAATTATCTGGCTGTATGAAAAAATCAAAAACAAGACTTTTCCCAACGGGATATTCAAAGAGGCAGATATTCAGCAGGCTTTTCAGGAAATCAGTTTGCTGAGCAGGGAAAAAATTGAAAGGAATCCCTGGGATCACTACAACAGCCACATCATGGCTTTACAGGAATTTTTCCTGATCTACAACGAGGAGGACCAGACCTACAAGCTCCGGGATTATGCGGAACACATCTGCAAAAAGATATATACCATTCTCTCCAACCGGTTTAATCCGACAATCATCGAGATCACTTGTATGGATCTGGCCGCCAAATTGAATAGCATTGGCAGTCCGACAGACTTGCAAAACTGGCTGGATGTCCACTTAGATAAATCCAAATTTGTATTAAAAGAGCAGATCGATTTTCTCCAGCAACAGATCGACACCACCATACAGGCTCTCCGGGATAAAGCCAAACTCAAGGATTGCACTTTGACCGATACCCTGAAACAGGTAGAAGAGGACCTGGATAAAATCCGGCAACAAAACAAGGAACTGAGAGGAGCTTTCCGCGAAACCAAGAAGATTAAAAACGGCCTGCTGGACCATCCTTTCCGGGACAGCAGTGACGAAACAGACGAAAAGACCGCTGAAGCAATCGACTATTTCGAAGAAATCCGGGTGTCGCTCGATATGGTAGATTCCCGCATCGACCGCTTGCAACCCAAAATCAAACAGTTTTTCAATGCTCTCAATCGCCCGTTGTTCAATACCCGGGTGAGCAAGTTCCTGAACTTCCTGCTGAACCGTTCTTCCATACAGAACAACCAACTCGTTCTACCGGAACCGGTACACCCTTTTGTCACGCATATTCCAACCACCACTTTCACGGTCATTCAGCGGCAGACAGAACTGTTTCCGGTGCATACCAGCCAAAGCAACACCTACACCGAAGATCCGCAAAAAAGAGACAAGGCATTCAATGCCGAGCGTATAAAACTGAAACAGCAAAACCTGGCAGGTCTGTGGATTTCGCGCATCCGGGACCAAAGGAAATACCGGAAAGATATCCATTTATCGAAATCGTTTTTCCGGATTCTCGACGAAAATCAGGAAGATATACAACTGGGGCTGATTGTCATCTATCAGCTCATCAAAGCATTTGACAAAGACGAAAACTGGCGGGTAGAAATCCATCCCGATGAGTTGGTTTCCATGCCCGGACATTCATTTGTAATACACGACATATGGCTGAAACAGAAATAAACAACCGATTCGATTTCCTCGAAGCACCGGAAGGCAAAGAACTATTTGCCCGGATCGATTTTGCCCTGAAAGACGGCATGCACATACAAAACCGGACGAAACAAAGCGAATGGTATTATTACCTCTGCCAATACGAGGATACCCTGAAACAGTATTATCAGGATTTTTTCGGTCTTTCCCTGGAAAGCGGGGACGGCGGATTCGGAAAGTATTTTTACCTGAATTTTTATCCGGAAGCCCGCATAGGGATTCCCCCGGACCACCGTAAAACCATGCCCAACGAATTTATCATCGTCGGATTTCTGCTCTATACCCTTTATTTTACAGACTATAACATCGAGCTCAACTCGCTGGAACAGTTCAAACGGCTGGTAAGGGTGGAATATCCCGATTTTAAGGCAGGTCTGAACCTGACTTTAGCCAAAACGAAACAGATGAAAGCCACTCAGCGCAATGACGAGAAAATCGACCAGTGCATCCAAAGTGCCTTTGCCGAATTCAACCGCATCGGCTGGATAGAACTCGAAGGGGACCGTTTTGAAATCCTCCCCGCCTTCCAGCGGCTTGCCCTGATTTATAGCGACCAGATCAACGACATCGATAACCTGCTCAAACAAGCACTCGAAAAATGAAAAATTATCCACGCATTTATAGCCTGTCTACCCTAGGATTGATCCACCATTACGAGAATGATTACCTGTTCCACAATATGCGGACGGATTTCGTCGGTGACAGCGGCTCCGGCAAAAGCATCATTGCCGATCTGCTGCAACTCATTTTTGTCGGCTCCGAAATGTTTGAATCAGCTACCCGGACGATGGACGAAAAAAGGGAACTGGACGGACTGGTGCTGCGTACTCCCCATAAGGGAATCGACATCGGCTATGCTTTCCTGAACATTGAAATCCAGTCCCGGCACTACATCGTCATCGGTTGTTACCTGGAAAGCAACAGCAAACGCACCAAACCTTTCATCATACAGGGAAGCAGCGATCCCAAGGCCAATCTGTTGCCCATCGGCCAGCCTTTGCAAACCAAAGATTTTAAACGGGAAGGCAATATTTGCCCTTTGGATGATTTGCTAAGCCAGATGGAAGAAAAAGGATTGTTTCTGTCCTATTGGGAGACGGTTAAACCCTATCACCGGATTCTTTACACTCACGATATTTTACCGCTCGATCTGGCTTCCAATGAAAAAACGCTGAAGGACTATGCCAGCGTGATCCGTTCATTTTCAAGGGGCAAAACCATAGACACCTCCAACAGCAATAACCTGAAACAGTTTATTTTCGGAACAGAAAAGATAAAGGAAAACCGGAAGAAATACGAAGATGCCCTGAAAGACTTTACGGACACGATCTTCAATTATAATCAAAACCTGAATACCATCAAAATCCTGACCGACAAAGAAAAAGCCCTTTCTACTCTATACGGACATCTGAAAAACCGGCAAATCACCGAACAGGAATACCGTCAGGAAGAAATTCTGGACCTCCGCCAACAAACGTCCCAACTGAGCAAACAGTTACACGACAATCTGACCCACTATCTGACTGCCCGGCAAAATTTCGGTAAACTAATGGAGCAGGCTGACAAAGACATTGCTAAAGCCCGGGAAGAGGAACCCCTTATCGAACAACAAACAAAACGGGCACTGGAAGATTACACCCTTCAAAGCTATGAAAATAAAATACTGGAGAAAGCCATCACCCTGCAAAAACAAACCGGACTGACCGACCTTCGCGAGTTAACCCGCTTTTACACTCAATATCAGCAGTCCTGGAAACGCCATACCCTGTTAACCACCTTTGAGAAAGAGCTGCAACAAAAGGATTTGCTCGACAGTTTTCTGCATTCTGAATGGACAAAAGGATACGAGGCGGGATTACAAGCTTTTCTCCAACATACCGAAGCTCTGCGGAATGAACTTGAAATCGGGCAATCGCTTCAGCAATTCAGTGACCTGGATAATCCGGATTCCCTGGCCCGATGGGCATTATCCCTTCATCGTCCGCTAAACCGTGCCGAAGAAAGTCTGATTATCCACTTTCAGGACCTGAAGCGGCATAAACCCATTTCTCCTAAAGCCCGCAACCGTTACTTGCCTCATCCGGAGGAATTATTCAATCATCCAACCTTGGAACAGGAAGAACACGGCTTCTGGATCAATCTCCAGGGTGTCCGCGAATTTGTCAGTTACTCCTCTCATCCGGTTTTCAATACGGATGACCAAAGCCGGATTGAAGATTATTTCAGGCAATATTCCACGGATTTGAAAAAACGCATGGAGCGTATTACCCAGGAACTACGTCAGCAAATGCGATTGAAAGAGCATCTTTCTTCCTTATCCAATCTGAATGAAATCCTGACGCTTTATCAGTCTGCCGAGCCCCAAAATGAATTCCGGGAAATCCCGGCCCTTCATATTCTCCAAAACGAATTCGACCATTATATCCGGAATCTGCAACGGCAATCCAGTATCGAAAAAGAGTATCAGCAAGCCTGCCGGCTTTACAAAGATTACGAAAGCAGACAAACTGAAATCAAAACGCTATTAAATAAACTGGCTCCCAAAGTTGAAAGATTCAGAGAAGAGTTAAAAAATTCAGAATCAAGCACAAATTTACCCCCAATTGCACGAAAACTCTCCGCGACAGCCAGCCCGGAAGAATATGAGCTTAGTTTCTATTTGGACGCCGACGATAAAAATGAATGCTTTCAGGACGAATACAACCTGACATTCCGGGAAAACCTCCTCTTATATCCCCGAATCTTAACCGACTGGGAAAGTTTACAAAGAATAGAAGAAGAACTAAAAGTCAAACAGAACGCCTACCCAGCTGATTTTCCGCCGTTACCCGACTGGGATATTTCCCGGACTGCACCTGCCCGGACAGCCGAAAAAAAGGAGGCATTCCATAAAGCGGATACCGTCTATATCACCCAGTTTGATTTCATTGTCGATACCTATTTGTCTTCACAGAGCTATAAATTTCAGACTTTCCGGGATTTCCGGGAACTCAGTATGAACCTGTTACCCGAAATCTTCCAGGGCGAAGAACCTCTGGAAAACGAAGTCATCGAAGCCATTGAAAAACAATTGAAACGGATCAACGACAAAAACCGGGAACTCAACGACAAGAAAATAGAAAAAATCAGCCGCATTCTCGAAGATGTATGGAATCAGATCAGCCAGCAACGCGAGCTAGTCCGCCGGATCAACCGTTTTTTCCATTCGGGCGAAAAAACCATCACCGGAAACAACCGTCTGAACCTGGAATGTACCAACTCCACCCTGTTTCCACCCGAATGGCTCAACAAATTCCAGGACAGCACCGGTACTCAGTTCGACCTTTTTAATCCCAGCATCAAAGACAAACTGGTAGACGATATTTCCATCGGCGAAAAACTGATCCATGCCTTCCAGGAATTGACGCACAGCAAGAAGGAAAAAGTCCGGATCGACGACCTGCTCAATCCGAACAATTATCTGGAACTCAAATTAATCATGCACAACGACAAAGGCAAGTCGAACAAAGGTAGCACCGGACAGACCTATGCAGCCATCGCCCTCCTCTGTATCGCCCGGCTGACGATCATCGGTAACCAGAAACAAGGGAAAGCCAATACAGGTCTCCGTTTTATGCCCATCGATGAAGCCGAAGGACTCGGGACCAATTTCGACCTGCTCTACGACATCGCCCAGGAATTCGATTACCAGATCATCAGCTTTTCCATCAACCCGATCGGGCGTTATCAGGAAAACGAACGTTTCATCTATATCCTGCACGAAAATCCGGACACCGACGACGAAGTCAACTATTCCCCGATGGCCATTTTCAGCCGGGAAGATATCCAGGAAGATTTGATCACTTGGTTCGATGCCTATGAATAACAGTCAGATCAAATGGCGCATTCTCAAAGCCCTGAATGCCCTGTACGAAAATGGGAAAACCCCTTCTACGATCCTTTCAGATGGTTTTGTAGATTATTTGACGCACACCCGCCGCTTGCTCCGGCGAAAGCTCAGCAATGCCAATTATCTGGAACCTTGTAACGGTTTCGCCGCATACTACGAAAAGAATTTTAAAACCGATTTTCAAAATGCCGAACAATTCCTGAGCGCAGCAGGCCTGGAACACGATGCCCGCCGATCCTACACGCTCAACGACATCAACACCCTGCAATTCATTGCCGCAAACAAATCCGAATTGCAGCAATCCCTCACCACTCTCCGGACTTTCTCATCCCGGGTTTTCACCTACGGTGGTTCCAAATACCTGGAAACTCACCGGAGCCTGCTCGAAGCCGTCTATCAACTATTGGAAATCGAGCAATTTCCGGCAGAGGACCCTAAAATCCTGCAATGGCGCTTTGTAGTCGACTGTCCCGACGCCCGAAACATCGTCCTCTGCGAAAACCTCAACTTTCTGAAAACACCCCGTATCGCCCGCGACAACCACATCGAACTCTGGTATGTCGGTGGTAACAACATCAGTAACATCGATTATATCCCCGACCATAAACTCACCCTCCCCCTTTACTACTCTTGCGACTGGGATTACGACGGCCTGAAAATCTACGAACGCCTGCAAGACCGTTTCGCCCGGAAATCGAAATCCATCACCCTGCTCTACCCTTCCCCCATCCTGCGCAAATCCGTCGATTCCCCGGAACACAACAGCCGCTGGAAACACGACCAGCCCTTTTCCGGCCTGATCCGATCCGCCTACAGCCAGGAAGCCATTTCGCTCATCCAGGATTTGATCGCCCAGGACGAATGGGTGGAAGAAGAGACCTGTGAGTTGATCGAAATGGTGAAGCTGACTTAACTCACCCTTTCATCAACTCCTCTAATGTCACCACAAACGGCCGGGCTGACATTCTCCCTCCTTTATATCCGGACATATCTCCAAACAAGACAACACTAATTCTATATAATGACATGTTAAGATATATTGCTTTACTTCTTACATTTCGAGTACTAAAATTAATACATTTGCAACAGTTTGATATCAAAACATTAATTCTTTGCTCATGACTGATTTTGACAAATATAACCTCACGGAAGAATCTCTGTTTACTCTTCTGTCACTTTCTACTCAAATAACACAGGCATTTGAATCAATATTTGATCAAGAAGACATTCTAAATTCTGAATTCGAAATTTCACAATTTAATTATCACCATCTTCTCAACGATACCATTCACGATGCCCTTGCTTCACAGATTATAATCAAAGCTATTTCATTTATTGATGAGTGGAACAATTATTTCGGCGTAAAGACAGAAACTAAAGATCAGGAAACCATATTACAAATAAAATCCCTGACAAAACCGGCTTATTCCGCTTTAATGGCTTGGAAAGAAATGAATTCTTACAGAAATCAAGCATTAGCACACAATCACAGAGATAAATACCAAAAAAATATCTACCTGCAAAATAAAAAATTCGATGCACCGCAGACGGATGATGAACTATTGTTAGTAGCCTTTTGTATTCATAAAATGAGTCAGGTCACTTCTCTATTTTTCCAGGATGAAATAATTAAAATCATAAATATCCTTGAGAAAATCATACAAGAAAATAAAAACAAGAATAAAGGAAGGTATGAATTTAATAACAAATGTATCCAAAAAATCAAATCTATTGATAAAGATATCACAAATTCATTTATTCATTATAACTTTACAAACACCTTATTAGATACATTACGAAAAAATAATTCGAATATTTGAGAACCCTATGACCGACGTTCATTCCCAAGAAACCCGGAGCTATAATATGTCCCGGATCAAGGCAAAAGACACCAAGCCAGAGCTTCTTGTCCGGAAATACCTTTTTTGTAAAGGTTTCCGTTACCGGGTAAATGTGAAAGACCTGCCCGGTAAACCGGACATCGTCCTTCCTAAATACAAAACGGTCATCTTTATTCATGGCTGTTTTTGGCACGGCCACGAAGGGTGCAAATATTTTGTCATCCCAAAGACACGTACAGAATGGTGGACTGAAAAAATCCGGAAAAACAAGGAACGGGATCAGCAGGAACACGAAGCCCTCCGAAAAACGGGGTGGAATATTATAACAGTGTGGGAATGTCAGCTTAAACCAAGGAAAAGAGAGCAGACTCTGGAAGGTATCCTGCTTTTATTGCAAAAAATATATCTTGATCTACAAAAAAAACCTATTATCACACCCTATACACCTCCGGCAACAGAGTTTCCGATAGTTGCAGAACCGCCATCGCCTTACGGAGATGATTAATTTTGTTTTTCCTTAACAAAAGAAGTAAAACCCGATAAAGTCATAATTCTGGACTGAAATTCTTTATCGAAAGAATTCAGATATTGAGCAGGAACCACCAGGCAGACATTTTCATGATACATTTCTGAAAGCTGATTTCTGGAAATACCCTGTTGTAAAGTAAACAAATGTTTTACCGGAACATTATCAGCTTCATTCAATACCTGTCTCCATCGATCTTTACAAGTTGTTTTGGCTCCTAAACACACTAATTTATCTTTCGGAAAACTTTTATCATGATATTCCCTCCCACCCGGAAATATGAAATCCGGTTTTTTATTATCCTCCGTTACAACCTGAGCTTCGAAACGCAAATCCGCACAAGTAAAAATCCGTGCCAAATGATGTTCCAATGATTTTCCCGCTCTGCTCTTCCGGCGATTTAAAAGGGTATTGGAAAAAGCTATCAATTCGTCCATACTTTCAAACGGAGTTCTAAGCCTATCCCCATAAAACTTTGTTTCGAATGCTTTAAACAACTTATATTCCGCATCTATCCATTGCAGTAACCATTTATCAGCTTCTTTGTTGATCATTTCATCAGATAAACCATAAGACCGGATAACACATTCTCTGGCACCATCAGACATCATAGACGTAGAAGGAAAATCAAAATGTTGGTTTATAAAATCATAGAACAGGACTTTAATCTGAACCTCCGGTTCATAGAAATTTCTTTTTTCTATCAACCGGTTTGTCTGGTCAGGTGAAATACTAAAAGAAGCCAGAAAATCTTCAATATCCTCATCCGCTGACAAGATAAATCCTGAATAATCATCCGAATCTATCTGACAAATTATAATAAGATCTCCAACATTGTCCTCCTGAAAAAAAGGGAAATTCTTTCCCAAACGGGTTAACCGATACTCATTACGTGTACCGCTGCCATAATAAATAAAACGACTAACAGTCTCAAAATCATTCTGCCATCTGATTTTTATAAAACGATCCTTATTAGTCCCCTTTATTCCCGGAGCATCAAACATCAGCGGCCAACAATTTTTAGGAATATAAAAACCTGCCTGATGAGCACCGGTAACCCCGACGTCATTAGCCGATATAAATTTACAAAAAGCATATCGGGCCTTATTTACAGCAGTAATGGCATAGCCTGTCATTTCATTCATCCGGGTGGTAATTTAAAAGGGATTCTGTAATTTTACCGGCAACAGCCGTGATCAAAGGTACTACGACCGAGTTTCCACATTGTTTATAGGCTTGTATTTCGGATACAGCGTCAATAATGTATTTATCCTCATATCCCATCAACCGGGCACACTCACGAGGTGTCAGACGACGCGGATTTTTCCCTTCTTCCTGCGGAATCAGAATTTCAGCTCCATCCTTATAATACCTTGCACTTAAGGTCCGCGCAATTCCATTCTTATCTACCAAACCAAATCCGAAACCATTTCCTTTTGCTTTGTGTTTCTCTGCATACATTTTCAGATAAGTCCACAATTTATCGGATAAAGTATATTTCTTTTCAACTTCAGGATCAAGTATTTCAGCAATACAAGCCACCGAATCTGGTTTTTCGGGAAATGAAAAATTTTCTTTACCGTGAAAATATCTGTTATCAAAACCGACGATTATAATACGCTCCCGGTGCTGAGGTACATATCCCTGACCATCTAAAACCTTATAATAAATGGAATAATCCAGTTCCCGAAGAGTCCCCTCAATAACTTTAAATGTATTTCCCTTATCGTGAGATAACAGATTTTTCACATTTTCAAGGAAAAAAGCCTTCGGACGCTTACGGCGGATTATTTCTGCCACATCAAAAAAAAGCGTTCCCTGCGTTTTATCCAGAAAACCGGTTGCTCTTCCCAGACTATTCTTCTTCGACACCCCTGCAATAGAAAAAGGCTGACAAGGGAAACCGGCACAAAGAATATCAAAGCCATCGGGAATATACTTTTTCGTTTCCTCTTTGGTTATATCCCCGAAAGGTATTTCCCCAAAATTAGCAAAATAAGTTTTCTGGGCATACTTATTCCATTCCGAAGAATAAACACACCGCCCGCCATGTTTCTGCATAGCCAAACGGAATCCCCCCATGCCGGCAAACAAATCTATAAAAGTAAACCGGGGATTTTCCGGAACCGGATAGGGTATATCAAAGACATCCCGGAACAAACCATACTGCCGTGCATCTTCAGCCACCTGATCCGGATTTACCAAATCAGGAAAGAAATATTGAACCAGATGCTTTATCTCTGCAATTCCATCCTCTTTATAAGTATCCTCTGCGTGAGTATTCTGATTATGCAAATAATGGGTTACCACCGCCAATTGATTTTCCAGCGATTCAGGACCATAAATTTTTACACATACACGTTGTCCGGTTATATCTCCGATGAATATTTTCTCCGGAAACTCCAGTATATTCCCCACCGATTTATCTTTCTTCATTATCACAAATAACAGTCAGTTTATTACTGACAAAGATAAACTTTTAGTACGGAAAACTAAAACCGGAAGCTGTAATCAACAATAAAATTCAGAAAAAAACTTTCCCCTCTTTCTCAGACAATCCTTTCCTCAAAAACAATGCATTCCTTTACGATTTTCTGTGTCTCCAAAGAAGTTACAACACTTTCATCGGTAATAAGAGATAAGATTCTTTTTCGTTCAAAAACCAGAATATTTTCTCCAAAACAATGATGTTCAAAAAACTTAGACTTTTGGTAATCTACCAAAGAATAGGGAATAAAAAGAGCATAGGAAATTTTATTCAGATACATTCGCAGAAAACGATTGTATTGTTTAGTTTCCGATAATTTATGAGGCCAGTTTTTTCTACAGGCACACTGACCAAAAACTGAAATATAATTTCCTACATCATCTGGAAACAAGCCCCAGACAGCCAGATCACCACCTAAATACTGAGTACCTTTAGGAGAAGTGGTCTCAATATATTCCTCGTCAACTTCCACCTTCATTTCTTTAGTCAGCTGCTTTACTTTAGCCCTGGCATATCCATGAAATGCCGATTGCTTTCCTAAAGGCTTGACAATAGCATGAGAAAGTAAATAATTTTTTAAAACAATAACAGACAACTGTTCAAATTCCTGGGTAATATCACCTGTAAACTGCTTAAAGACATTTAAATTGGAAGATATTACCAACTAACGATAAATCGTCTTTTAATCTAAAACAACCTCCCTGGCAAGTAAAAGCATAATCCTCACCAAAGATTTGTCAGAATGGTCATACTTCACAGAATTGATTTATGCAAAAAAAATTATTGTAAAGCAATAATCAAAATCCAATAAAACACAGAAACTGACAAAAAGAAAAACCGCGATGGCTATTAGCGGCCATCGCGGCAAGGTTTTCTCTGTTGCTACCCTTCTTCCCTACTTCCGGAAGCAGCCGTTTCGGCAGCAGGCTCCACCACTATCGTGTATATCCCCGGCAACACAAAGCTACGTCCCAGGTTCCACACCCGGAGGTCGGCCCTGTATGTGCCCACTGGGATCGTATGATCCTTCGCGATCCGGAACACCCCGGTCAATACCACCTCTACCTGCGAGGCGATCACGGCCTCCACTTCCCGGCCCGAGTCATCACGCAAGGCTGCCAGTTCGTAATATATGGGAAAAGTACCGATCACCCCCTGTATCTTCTCCGATTGATAGGGGATTGAATCCCGGCTGTCCGGAGCAAGGGCAATCCGGAGCGTATCGGTGACATACCCGGCTTCGCCCGTTTCCAGATATCCCTTGGTGATATCATCGCAACTGTAAAACCCGATCCCTGCCAGGATCAGCATTCCTAATATTCCTATTTTCATAATATATTCTTTTATCATTTGAATTTTAACCGAATTTCCCTTCAACGTCCTCCTGTCCTCTCCTCACCACCGTCTACCACCGGGTCGGCCATCTGAAAGGTGGTCGACAACGAATGCACCACGGCATTATCGGTCATGATATCCCCCGAGGCCACGTGCCCCGTATGACCCGATTCCAGGAAGTGGAAACCGATGCCGTCCGCTCCGATGTCCGGCATCCCCTGCCAGCTGCCTTTCACCCGGTACACCCGCAAATCCAGACCGTTCAGGGTTTCAAAAACCGTTCCCCCTTCCAGCGTACCCTGCACCTCATACGGGAAATCCACCCGCACATGCCGTCCTGCAATCACATACGACAACAGAATCTCCCGGCACAATGCATCCGGCATATCCGCCACCGAGCGGTAAACCAGCTCCCCCTCCCCGTCCGTCGTTCGCAAAAGGAACTGCACGATACTCAGATTCGTCAGACCGAACACCGTCATCTGCGGACAATCCGGGTCTTTACCGTCGAACAGGTCCGCCAACCCGGCCTTCCGGATCATGATCACCAGCGAGTCCCAGTTGCCGTGCCCCGCCTGCATATATTCCCAGGCCGTACCGTCGAAAACCCCGTCGGCCAGGCCCGTATCATGAAACGTATCTTTTTCGCAACCGCCTGTTCCGCAAGCGATGACGAACATTATTCCTATCATATAATTTTTCATATTCCATATATTTTTTGTTGTTTTCCCGCCGGAAAGGCATCCCCCGGCAGGAAAACACAGATTATAAATCGACGGCTCAAAACTTTCCTACCCAGTAAGCCGTCTGTTTCACCTTCGGGTTATTGTTCATCGCATCCAGAGACACCGGCAGGAACAAAGCCCCGGCCGCCACATCCGTTTCCGTCAGATCACGGAAGCCCCCTTTCAGCAGGTTATAGGTGTGATTGCGCATATAATCGAAATACCGCACCCCCGTCTGAAACAGCAACTCCCTGTCGCGTTCCAGCTGTATCGCCCGCCGGAGATCACCCTCCGCCTCCGAATAACCGGCCACGCCCGCACGGCGGCGGACAACATCCAGGTCGGCAACGGCCCCTTCCCGGTCACCCGTCGCCGCTTTCATCTCCGCCCTCAGCAGCAGGATATCCGGCAGGCGGATCAGGATATCGTTCGCTAACAGCGTACGCGGCGTACCGTCATAAATTCCGCCCGAGTAGTATTCCACCTCCCGCCACATCCGAACATAGGCAGCTCCTTGTGTCACAGACACCGGCTCTTCCTTCATCCGGAAGAAATCGGCAAAATAGGCCTGTAAACGCAAATCCTCCGGCGTGTAAAGCCTTTCCACCGTCTCGTTGCGGATAAAGAATTTACGCCGCGAAGCAGGGGTCGTCCCTTTCAACACCGGCCATTTTTCGACCGTCCCCCCGATATAGCTCCCGAAATCCTTATACTCCCCCCGGCTGTCGTCATAGCACACCTCGAAGATCCCTTCCTCCGAATTTCCGGGAAGCACCTCCGTACATACCTCCTCCGGGCTGGCCACCAGACGGTAATTCGGGTCCCCGATCACCTTCCCGGCAGCTTCGATCCCCAGCGCATAATATTCCGGTTCCTGCCCGTAGCCCGCTATCCACGCATACACCCCGGCCAATATGGCATACGCCGTCCCCCGCCCCGGGATCTGACGGGCCGTAAGTGGTTTACCCTCCGGATCCTTCAACTGATCCGCAGGAGGCAGGTATTCCGCTGCCAGCAGCAGGTCCGCCACGATATGCCCGGCGATCTCCCGCCAGGGCGTACGCCCCTTCTCCGAGATATCCTCGTATTCCAGCACCAGCGGCGCATCCCCCCACAACCGGATAATCTGGAAATACAGGCAGGCACGGATACACAGCGCCTGACCCATATAAAAACGGTAACGCTCCTCCGGCAGACCGGCCCGGTAAAGATTACCGATCACCAGATTGGCCGCGCTCACGGCCTTATATTCGTACATCCAGCTGAACTCCACGGCTGTAGCCGTATAGCCCGAAAGGTTATGCTCATTGGCCTCCCGCCAACGGGCAAGGCCGAAATTATCCAGCAGCAGACCGCGGTCGCGGTAGTCCTGCGTAAAACTCCCCATCACCTCACGGAACTGGGCGTGCATGCCGTAAACCGCTGCTTCCACATCCGCTTCGCTACGGAAATGGTTCGCTACCGTCGTATTATTCTCCGACAACTGCGTCAGGAAACTGTCACATCCCGACAGGAGGAATAAAGCCAGCCCTGCGATATATCCGATCATCTGTTTTCTCATCGTTTAAAAATTTAAGGTTAGTCCGATTGTAAAGCGGCGCGACAGCGGATAGGCGTTGTAATTGTCCACTCCCGTATACGGGTCCACCGTCTCCGGGTCGCCGCCCCGGTAGTCCGTCAGCGTAAAAAGGTTCTCACCGCTTATGAAGATCCGCGCACCGAAACCCGTCGCTTTCCGCACCGCTTCCGGCAGCGTATACCCCACCGTCACCGCCTGCAGTTTCAGGTAGCTGATCCGCTGAGCGTTCGAGGCCAGGTTAGTGGCGAAATTATACAGCCCGTTCTCCATCCGGTTGGCCGGATAAGGCGCACCGTCGCCCGGATGCTCCCAGAACAGCCCGTCGAGGCTGCCCGTCAGATAAGGACGCGCCATATCCGCCGGATTCAGCGCAAGGTAAGTACCCAGAGAAGCCCCCCGGGCAGCATCCAGTACCCACTTGCGGCAAACGAAATTGAACAGCACGGTCACATCCAGCCCCTTCCACATCAGGTCCGTGGAAATACCGCCCTGAAACTGTGGCAGGGGGGAACCGATATATATACGGTCCTCCGCCAGCGTACCGTAATTATAAATCTGACCATTGCCGTCCACGTCCGTGATGATCCGGTCGCCCGCCCGGTAGTAGGCGCTCCCCTCTCCGCGGAGGTATTTCTTCACCCCGTCCTCATAATAAGAAGGCACGTCGCTCCGGCGGCCGTAAATCCCCCGGTCGTCGAAGGCATAAATCCCGTAAAGCGGCAGCCCGATCACCGAAAGGTTGTTCGCAAAGCGGGCCGCCGTATTCTGGAAATCGCGCCCGTTCAGGCTCCGGGCCAGCCGGTTCCGGTTCCTGCTTACATTGAACGACAGGTTCCACTGCCAGGTCCTCCCGCGCACCAGTTCACCCTTCACCTCCAGCTCCACGCCCTCGTTGTCGATGCCGTACATATTCCGCCACGGGGCCAGGAAACCCGTATGCGTGCCGGGAGTCGGGGGATTGTACAGCAACCCGCGCGTCCGTTTCAGGTAATAATCGAAAGTGAGGCCGATGCGGTTGTCCAGCAACCCGAGGTCCAGCCCCGCATCGTATTCCGTCGTCTTTTCCCAGGTCAGGCCGCTGTTCGAGACACCTGCCCACCATTCGGGGACCACAGTCGGATGCCCCAAATAGGGAGCGCCCTGATCCAGTTCGCCCTGTGCCAGATAGGGATATTCGAAGATACGGCCCGTACGCCCCTGTGAGAAGCGCAGCTTACCGTAATTCAGCCAAGGTTTCAGCGCCAGCATAAACGGCTCCTCCGTAAACGTCCACCCCACAAAATACGACGGGAACCAGCCCCAACGCACATCCTCGCCGAAGGTCGACGAAGCATCGCGCCGCAGGGTGAAGCCCGCATAATACCGCTCCCTGTAATTGTAGTTCAGGCGGCCGAACAGACCCACCATCGTTTTTTTCTCATAATCCGAATAATAATCCTTCAGGTCGAGCCGGGCCTCCGCATCGTACACCTGCGAGTACCAAGGGGCGTAATGGATGGTGTTCGAGGCAGCCCCGAGCGCCTTGCCCGTGTTATTGTTCATCTCGTCCTGCTGAACGGAAAAACCGAGCAGCAGGTCGACCGTATGGCTGCCGCCCAGCGTCCGGCGGTAGGTCAGCAGGTTCTCGTTGAGCACCATCAGATGGCGGGCGATCGTGCCGCTGCTATAGGTTTTACCGTATTCGTTCACCTCCTTCGGCAGGAAAACGTTCTGGTTGTTCTGGAGATAATCGACCGCCACGCCCGATTTCAGTGCCAGGCCGTCGGCGATCTCATACGTCAGGTCGAAGGAAGCGCGCAGCTTGTAGCTGTCGTTCTTCTCCCTGGTGCTCTCATAGCGGCGGGTCAGCTCGTCGAAATAAGGCGTTCCGGGACCGGGCAGCACCGTCGAGGTGAAAAGAAAGTCCGGCAGCGTGGAATAAGCCGTCGGCGCCGGATTGAAGGCATCCACCCCTTTGCGCGAGCGGTTGTTGTCGGTATAGGCCAGGTAGAAGCGGAAATTGCCGTAAAGGTGGTGCGCAGGCTTGAAGGCCAGGTTCGAGAAGGCCGAAAAACGGCGGTTGCCCGTACCCCGCAGCGTTCCCGCCTCGTCGTAGAAGCCCAGGCCGACGGAATAGGCGATTCCCTCAGCCCCGCCCCGGACCTGGATATTCGCATTCGTGGCATGGGCGGGGCGCAGGTAATACGCCATCAGGTCGGTGGAATTGTTATAGAAAGGGTTCAGGCTGTCCTGATAGACGGTCATGTCCGCGCCGTTGCCCTCGTTCCAGAAATAATCGTAAGGCTTGCCCAGGGCGTAGCCTTCCGGATAGCGGTAAGAATCCGTTTCCCGGTCGTAGTACACTCCCGCATAATTTTTCATCGCCTCCAGACGGGCGCGCCGCTCGGCATTCCCGCCGATCCGCTCCGGCAGCAGGGGTTGCAGGATAAAGGTGTGGCTGACATTGGCCGAGAGCAGGGGGTGCTGGTTGTAGCGGCCCTTTTTCGTCGTGATGATCACCACCCCGTTGGCTGCCCGCGAGCCGTAGATGGCCGCCGCTGCGGCATCCTTCAATACGGTGAATGTTTCAATGTCGTCCGGGTTGAGCGAGGTGAGCGGGTTGCCGCCCACCTTGAGGCTGGCGTCGTCCGAGGCGATCACCCCGTCGATCACGAACAGCGGGTTACGGTTGCCGGCAATTGCCAGGTCGTTCGCACCGCGGACGATGATGCTCACATCGTTGCCGCCCGGATCGCCCGACTGGCTCGCGATATACACCCCCGCCATCTGGCCCTTGGCCAGCGTCAGCACGTTGGATGCGGGCTTGTTTTGCAGCCGGGCGGCATCCACCGTCGCCACCGAGCCCGACACCTGTCCGCGCCGCTGCTCCCCATAGGCGACCACCGTCACCTCCTCCAGCGATTCACGGCTCTCTTCCAGCCGCACACGGAGCGTTTCTCCGGCACGGTAACCCACCGTCACCGTCTTATAGCCCACACACGAAAAGGTCAGCCTGCCGCGCTCTTCGGGCAGGCGGAGCGCAAAATGCCCCCCGTTGTCGGTCGCCCCGCCCGTAATTCCGTAACGGACGGTCACGCCCGGCAGGGGGACGCCTTCCGCATCGGTCACCAGGCCGTTGACCGGATAAGTGGATTGTTGCTGCGGCACTCCTGCCTGCAAAGGGACGGGCAGGGTAAAAGCAGCCAATAAACAGAAAATAATGGCGGTCAGCCGTTGCTTTCGTAAGCTCCGGCTAACGCTGCATGCGTTTTTTTGCATAACTTTGTCGGTGTTAATATTAGTAATAATGTTAATTGAGGCGGGAGGACTGAACGGGCACGCCAATGTCACCCAGTCCCCCGCTGTTTTTTTATGGAATCTTCATTTTTTTCCGGTTCACCTCCTTCCCTGTTTGCATTGTTTCGTTTATTTTATCGTCCCTGTATCCTTTCCGGACAGAACCGGATCTATACTGGCCGGATCGGAAAGATCGATACGCAACATTTCCTCCAGGTCCGTTTTTACCCGGCAGAAGAAGATCAGGTCATGGGCGATCAGGTCATGCAGCTCCGAAATCTTTCCCGTAAAAATACTCTGACGGTAAAGGATATTGTTCAGGCGCCGTTTCTCCTTCTGGGAATCCGACAAATCCGTGAACAGATAAAAGCTGCAGGCCTTGATCAGGAAGGGATCGATATCGCTCCACGGGTGGGTGTCGAGTAATTTTAATAGCTTGCAGCTCTTTTTTACACGGGTATAAAGGATCTGTAATATTTCACACTCCGTTGAGTCTGCGGTGACCGAAGGACACATCATCCGGGACATTTGCAGATAAAAGTGTTTCAAAGGTTCGTTGTCCGTCGAAATAAATCCTTTGGGCAGGCACTTACCCGTTACATCTGGTTTTTCAGGCTGAAATTCTTCTCCGCCTAAGCTGGAATACCGATTCTCTGTCGGTTGAAAAGTGTTTTGATGATCTGTTTCCATGTTTGTATTTAATTATAATAGTTAGATATAGTAAGACGTAAATCACGTCTCATAAATTGTAAATTTCCTAAAGGAAATAATCTTAATTCGGTGGAGATTTGTTATTTTTCATAATTGAACTGTTATATTTTAGTTATTGATATAATGTATATTCTAATCTTTTTTTACTTATTTATTGTCCCTTATCAATTTCTGGTTTATAAACCAGAAAGAGTGTCAACCTATATTTTTTCCTTTGTTATGAACTTAAAACAAAGGATATGGAAGATGATGAATTAATATTACACAAATTCGGTCAAAAATTGCAACAGCTAAGAAAAAATCAATCTTTAACCTTACAAGAACTTGAAGCTATCGTTGATATTGATAATAGTAATCTTTCAAAGTATGAATCCGGCAGTATAGATATAAGGCTTACTTCCTTATATAAACTTAGTAAAGCACTCGGAATTACATTAAGCAAATTGTTTGAGGGCATAGAATAACATACTATCAATCAAATATTTTTCATTTCTGTTTTCATAGTAAAAAATTTTGTTGAAGCGAATAGAAAAGACGGTTCCGCTCGTCCCGTTGTACTACACCTCGAAGGCAGCGGGTGCATTAACACTCCGCACGGGGATACGAAACCGCCGTATATGGAGTGTACAAGCATAAAAAATGCCTGTCAATGATTGGCAGGTTTCCCTACCTTCGAGTATGTAGTACGTAACAAATGTACAAAAATTCTCTAACATAACAAAACAAACTTTCAAAGAACTATCTAAAATCATTAATTGTCTTATACTTCAACAGGTTTTATCATAGTAATTACTTATAATTACACAATGCCTCCAACCTGCTCAACTCTTTCCCTGTTTCCTCCTTTTTCTCCTTATCATCCGGCGAATTTATCAGATAATAAAGGCAGGCACTTACCCGTTAGATCTGGTTTCTCAGGTTGAAACTCTTCTCCGCCTAAGCCGGAATACCGATTCTCTGTCGGTTGGAAAGTGTCGGGGTGTTGTTCGTTTTCCATAAGTAAAGTTTTATTCGGTTTATAACTAAAAATGATTAAAAACTCTCTATTCAAATTGGGTTAATAAGTCAGGCAGGAGATTCCATACCTTTTATTTAATAGGGCGTTGATATAAATTCCAGTCTTCATATATTTTTAATGCGGCCTTGGCTGTTTTCCTTTTCGTGTAAATTCTTGTTTTCTTGCATCAATTGGTGGTTTTAGGTTAATAATCTGAATTATGTTATCCTCATTTTATCTTTTCATTGCTTTCAACACTTTTATAGCCAAAACAACCTTATAGGGTGGTTTAATCTGTATATTTATCCTTTTTCTTTGTAGCAAATAGATATAAATGAATAGAAAAAAGGAAAAAATAGATCTTTTCGTTATCGAAAGCGTCAAAAAACGAAGAAAAGAACTCAATCTCACTCAAGAACAACTTGCAGATGAAGTTGGTTTTTCCAATACATTCATTAGTGAAAGAGAATCTGGGATTAAACGTTATAACATTTCACATTTAAATAAACTCGCAATTGCGCTAAAATGCTCTCCGAAAGATTTTCTTCCTAATGAACCTTTTAAAGAAGATGCAAAAAAGTAACAATACTTGTAATATCCATATTACTTTTTACAACTACTCTAAATAGCCAGCAAGAATAAGCAAAATACAAACGGTTTCGCCTTTCCCGCTGTCCAACAACACAATGGCTGAGCTGGGTGCATTAACACTCCAAACGGGGGTACGAAACCGCCGTATATGGAGAGTAACAGGTATAAAAATACCTGCTCTTATCGGCAGGTCTCCCCGCCATTGTGTTATGTTGGACATTACAAATATACAAAACATTCTAAACATACCAAAATCAATCTTTCTCATTTTTCAATTATTTTATATACTTCTCCCGCACTCTAGTGTAATCCCAAGAATTACCCTCTTTGATAAATAAAGAATTTTTCATAAATTTATAGGATTCAATCCGGAAACTATGTGTTTATGGCAGACTTACAACTCATACAGAGCAAAATATATGAAATCCGCGGACATAAAGTAATGATAGACCGCGATTTAGCTGAATTGTATCAGGTAACCACCGGCAATTTGAATAAATCCGTTCAAAGAAATATCAAGCGTTTCCCCTCTGATTTTATGTTTCAACTAACAAAAGAAGAATTTGACCAGTTGAAAACAAACTTGATATTCCAAAATGGAATATCAAATTGGGGAGGTACCCGTAAACTCCCCTATGCCTTCACCGAACAGGGACTAGCCATGCTTTCCGGTATATTAAGTTCGGATACAGCCATACAGGTGAATATTAATATCATGCGTGCTTTCGTAGCTGTGCGCCGCTTAATATCTAATCCTCCCGTTGATAAGAATGCTGAACTCCGGGAAGAAATGAAAAAATTGAAAGACTACATGGAAGAAATATTCGCCGACCAGAACGATATCAACGAAGACACCCGCATACAACTCGAACTCATCAATCAGACACTGGCAGAATTGCAGGTACATCAGAAATTGTCAGACAAACCACGCCGCCCCATTGGTTTTATCCAGCCGGAAGAAGATTAATTAATTTTGCCATATATAATTTGAATATACCTGAAAAATTATGAATCAATTAGAGTTAATTCAGAGTAAAATATATGAAATCAGGGGACAGAAGGTGATGCTCGACCGGGATTTGGCAGAATTATATCAAGTGGAAACACGTGTGCTGAATCAAGCGGTGAAACGAAATATCGACCGTTTCCCCGAAGATTTTATGTTCCGGCTTACAAAGGAGGAATGTTTAAGATCACAAATTGTGATTTTAAACATGGAACAGGGAAAACACCTGAAATATATGCCAAATGCTTTCACTGAAATGGGCGTGGCAATGCTTAGTAGTGTACTTCGCTCAAATATGGCAATACAGGTGAATATCAATATTATGCGAGTATTTACTGCTGTCCGGCAATTGATAGCTAACCCACCGACTGATAAAAATTCCGTGCTTCAAAAAGAAGTAAAGGAGTTAAAGCAATATATTGAAGAAATGTTTGCCGACCAGAACGACATTAACGAAGAAACCCGCATGCAATTGGAATTGATTAATCAGACATTGGCGGAATTGCAGGTACATAAGAAACTGTCAAACAAACCGCGCCGCCCCATCGGATTTATCCGCCCCCAAGAAGACTAATTGAATTTACCATGTATAATTTGAATATACCTGAAAATTTATGAATCAATTAGAGTTGATACAAAGTAAAATATATGAAATCAGGGGACAAAGGGTGATGCTGGATTTTGATTTGGCGGAATTATATCAAGTGGAAACACGTGTGCTGAATCAGGCCGTGAAACGTAATATCGACCGTTTTCCCGAAGATTTTATGTTCCAGGTGACGGCGGAAGAATGGGTGGTTATCTCATCACAATTTGTGATGACATCAAGGAATAAACGTCCAAAATCCGCTTTACCACTGGCTTTTACCGAGCATGGCGTTGTTATGCTTTCAAGCGTATTACGTAGTGATATTGCCGTACAAACCAGCGTACTTATCACACGTGCATTTGTCGCTATGCGGCAGATAATAGCTAATTCCCCCGTTATCATGAGTGCTCAACTCCAAAAGGAAATGAAAGAACTCAAAGAATATATCGAGGATGTTTTTGCCGACCCAAACGATATAAACGAAGATACCCGGATGCAAATTGAGTTGATTAACCAGGTATTGGCGGAATTACAGGTACACAAGAAACTGTCAGAAAAAACACGCCGCCCCATCGGATTTATCCTCCCGAAAGAAGACTAATTGAGTTTACCATGTATAATTTGAATATACCTGAAAATTTATGAATCAATTAGAGTTGATACAGAGTAAAATATATGAAATCCGTGGGCAGCGGGTAATGCTGGATTTTGATCTCGCGCAAATGTATGGAACGGAAACCGCACAATTAAAACGTGCTGTCCGACGAAATAAGAAACGTTTTGACGGTGAAGATTTTATGTTTGAGGTTACGCGTGATGAACTTTCAAGATGCCAAATTGGCACCTTGAACAAGAGCCGTGGGAGTAATATCAAATATCTGCCCTTTGCTTTTACAGAGTTGGGAATTGCTATGCTAAGCAGCGTACTTAACTCTGAAACAGCCATTGAAACAAACAAAGGTATTATGCGTGCTTTTGTTGCTATTCGTCAATTGATAGCCAATCCCCCGCCAGATAAACATTCCCTGCTTCAAAAAGAAGTAAAGGAGTTAAAGCAATATATCGAAGAAATATTCACCGACCAGAACGACATCAACGAAGACACCCGCATGCAACTTGAACTCATCAATCAGACACTGGCAGAATTGCAGGTACATCAGAAATTGTCAGACAAACCGCACCGCCCTATCGGTTTTATCCGCCCGGAAGAAGACTAATTGAGTTTTTATATCATCTGAATATTCTGAAAAAATTATAAAAGACAGGGAGCACATTAACGCTCCAACACGAGGTACAAAACTGCCGTATATGGAGAGTAACAGGTATAAAAATACCTGCTCTTACCGGCAGATCTCCCGCTTTTGTGGTATAAAGAGGTGTAACAAATATGGACATATCAAAATAAATTCTTTCTTATTTTTCAAATTATTTTTATCCAGCAGTCAGACATAATCTCTCCAAGTTTGACAATACACCGTATAGTTTTTGAGCAGCTGGGACTAACATACCATTATTCGCACTCACATTTTTGTAGTTTATAATAACTATTTAATATACAAGAAAAGCCCGTTAAATGTTATTATCTTGCAGAATCCATTTCCCGGTTTTGGGATGTCCATCCCACTTAATTCCAAGATTTTTAAGATGTCGCTCAATTGTCTTTTTCGTAACAAATAATTGGTTCGCAATATCTTCTCGTTTAATGCAGGGATTAGATTTTATGATTTGAATAATTTTCTCATCAAGATTTTGGGCGACATTTTGGGCGACATTTTGGGCGACATTTTGGGCGACATTACCCCATAAATTCTTTTTTGCAGGCTTCTTTTCTTGGTAGCTTAGCCCGTAAAATGGTCGTTTGAATGTGACAATCACAAAACCACCGTCACATCGCCAGATGGGCTCTTCTATACCTTGCTCACGGCATGCGTCCATAATGCGTTTAGCTCCGGATCCCCAGCTTTCCAGATAGGTTGATTTGTAGAGAGCTTCGGCAATCTTTAAATTGTATGGATATGATTCATGAGATTCCTTAATGGTTTCAGGAGTAATTTGCAAAGGGAATATTCCCGGATTCGCAATTTCTACGCGGTCATCATAAATCGCAATGCTGTTGGTCAAATTATATTTCTCCCATTGACGGTGACAAAGCGAGTTTATAAGAGCCTCTCTCAAAGCCTTATACGGCACCTCCAGATGTTCCTCTCGCTGTAAGCTATGATTAGTTATCTTGCCGCCGAGATTAAGATGTTTGAAGAAAAATGCCATACCTGCGTCGAGGAGATCGAAAAAGCAACCCTCGACACGCTGATTGTCAATAAACTCATTTTTGTCAGTTCCAACAAAACGTGCCATTCTCAACCGGAATTGCGGATATTCGTCGATATTGTCGGAGAATAGCATGGTAGCCCCATTTGTCGGCACACCATTTTTCAAAAGCTTCCATTTTACCAAAGTCTCTTCAATTGGTACGCTTATAGCGCTTGCCGGGATACGTCCACCTTCCACACCAAGACGTATGCACCCTTTGATGTGTTTCTCGTTCAAATCAGCAAGAGTGATGCCATCAGCCATTTGCCCTTCCCACGAATATATCTGAGGCCGATGTGCAAGGATGCGCTCGTCATACATCTCATGCGGCATGACTTTCGTAGTACTCTCGACTTTATAATAAGGACAACCATGAAATGTATGCGGTCGTTCGCCCCAAACCCAACCGTCAAAGTGCATTGCAATAACCTTGTTACCGGGATAGTCCGGCACATCAACATATTCCACATGTACATCAACAGCTGGTTCCAGTCCGGCAAGAGCCAGAGCAATTTCCCGTTGAGTATTGTCTGTCACCTCCTGCCCGACTATCTTCAGAGACTTAGGCGTAACGCCGAAAATCAGCCAACCTCCCTCTGTATTGAGAAACGCGCATGCTGAATGCATACCGTCTTTCAGCTCACCGGTAGTCTTCTTTAGTTCTAAAATCCGCGACTCGTCGGATACTATCATTGTTCTTATGTCGTCAATGGTCACTTAGAATCTGTCTTTATAATTTTTTGTTTGGCTTTAGGCCAAATAGAGGTTATTAATGTTTTCATTCCAACATCAGCAATTGTAATGAATTTAATCTTTAAACTTTAACCTCTCGGCTATCCACGGATCTCATATATCTTACTTTGTATAATCTGTAAATCAACCATACGCAACACATTTATTGCTATTGTGTAAATTTATAAATTTTGTATGATATTCCAAGTTCTCCATAGAGAGATATTTTGATAAAGTTTTATGCGTTGTACAGTTACCTTTTCATTTTTCAATTCATTTTTATCCGATAGTCCGCCCCTTACTGTAATTTGTAAGTTTCTCCCCCCAATTACCCCTCTTTGATAAATAAAGTATTTTTCATAAATTTATAGGATTCAATCCGGAAACTATGTGCTTATGGTAGACTTACAACTCATACAGAGCAAAATATATGAAATCCGCGGGCAGCGGGTAATGCTGGATTTTGATCTCGCGCAAATGTATGGAACGGAAACAAAAGTCTTAAAACAAGCGGTTAAACGTAATATAAAGCGTTTTCCTACTGATTTTATGTTTGAATTAAACAAAGAAGAATTCGAGTTTTTGAGGTCACAATTTGTGACCTCAAACCAGAGGGGAGGAACACGTTATATGCCCTTTGCTTTTACAGAGCAAGGAGTGGCAATGCTTTCTTCTATATTGAATAGTGAAGTGGCTATAGAAATAAACATTAGTATTATGCGTGCTTTTATAGCTGTCCGTCAATTGATAGCCAATCCCCCGCCAGACAAACATTCCCTCCTTCAAAAAGAAGTAAAGGAGTTAAAGCAATATATCGAAGAAATATTCACCGACCAGAACGACATCAACGAAGACACCCGCATGCAACTTGAACTCATCAATCAGACACTGGCAGAATTGCAGGTACATCAGAAATTGTCAGACAAACCGCGCCGCCCCATTGGATTTATCCAACCCCAAGAAGACTAATTGAATTTACCATATATAATTTGAATATACCTGAAAAATTATGAATCAATTAGAGTTGATACAAAGTAAAATATATGAAATCAAGGGACAAAGGGTGATGCTGGATTTTGATTTGGCAGAATTATATCAAGTGGAAACACGTGTGCTGAATCAGGCCGTGAAATGTAATATCGACCGTTTTCCCGAAGATTCTACGTTTCAAATGAGAGCGGAAGAATGGGCAGTTATCTTATCACATTTATGATAACATCAAGTAGTAAACACTCAAAATCCGCCTTACCATTAACATTTACCGAGTATGGCGTAATTATACTTTCAAGCGTATTACGTAATGATATTGCCGTACAAACCAGCATATTTGTTTTCTATTAAGTATTTTTGCAAACAAATATTAGTTTTATGGGAAGATAAAGATATAAAAAGAGAAGCCCAATGCCTACTTATCACAAGAGAAATAAAGTCGGTATCCTGGATCTATCCATTCCTGTGGTTAATAAGAAACAAAAGAAGACCAATAAAGAAATATATAATAAAAATGATAATGCAAATATGGCTGAATCTAAGAATAAATCAACAAAAGGAAAATCGATCTCCTTTTTATTAGGTGCTGGCTTTTCTGCGCCAAAAGGGTATCCGATAGGAAATCAGTTAAACGAAAAACTATTGACTTGTACGGGTGATAATTTTGCTTTTAGCCCAAGTGGAACTTTAGTTGTCAATAATGACGGTACAAAACCAGATTTAGGATATAAAAATCAATATGATATATATTTTGATTTCTGCACTGATTTAATTCGTTATTATAACGACAATATTAAATCTTTTGATTATGAGGAATTTTACGATTATTTGAAAAATGATGCGCATAAAGATCCTGCATTAGTGGCTTTTTTTAAGGCGAAAAAATATAATGGTGGAAAAGCTAAACTAAACGATTATCTTTTCCAAATTGATAATATTTTCAATCAACTTATATCTTTCTATTTGGAGGATAAAGATGGTAAAAACAGACATAATGATGAGGCTTTTCATATGAAACCTTATTTTGATGGATATACAGGCTTTCTTAATTGTATTGAAACTTTTTTGAAAGAGTTTATTGTAGATGTTCACACATTAAACCATGATTTATTTTTCGAACGGTTAGACCGTACTGAATGGATTAATGGCGAATTATGTGATGGATTTGAAGAACTTGGCTCTCCTTATTATGGGACGTTACTTTATGATAATAGAAGCTACAAATGTCGCTTAGAAAGATATACAGGCAATTATGATACAAAATTAAGGCTATATAAGTTACATGGGAGCATAGATTATTACCTATATTCAAGAACAGAAGGGACTACATTTATTCCAGAAACCTACATAAAAAGAAAATGGGGAATTGGAAGTAGTGATTTTTACAAAGAGATAAAAGACAAAGATGGCAATCTCGTATATGAAAACTGTTGGATCAATTATCACTCTGATTTTTTGACGGGCACAACATCTAAGATAATCAGATATAGAGAGCCATTACTATATCAAAAATTATTCAAGCTGTTTGAGGATAATTTGGAACAGGCGGATATGCTCATAATAATTGGATATGGATGTAAGGACCTGGAAGTCAACAAAATTATCATGGAAAAATTTGGGAAGGATAAACCTTGCTTTATTGTTGACCCTTATGCTGGAGATACTGTAAAAGACTTCATTAAAGAGATGGGAGATAATACTAAACTTATATCTAAATCGTTGGATTCACTGCAAATAGCTGATTTTATTAAATTGTAATAGCCAAAGACTTAATCTGACATAGGCAAACCTTATCGGTCAATATTAAATAGGTCCATTCAGTAAATAGCATAAAATCAGCCAACTAATTCGCATTATAAATTAAAGTGTGTCGTAAAATTAATAATTTAATCTTTTGACACACTTTAACTTACAGTTACGATTCTAATAGCTTTTTTATTCTAGCTTTTATATTTTCATAAGTTATATTTAAACTATTTTTTGCAACAGACGTAAGAATTGAAGTATGTGCCATCGCATCTCTTACAGGTTTATAAACCTTTGCATCTCTTGCAATTCCTGCTTGTTTATTAGGATCAGCTGGTTTATCCACAAAGTTTGCCAAGTCATCCATGTCGAAATATAGTAAATCATCTTTGTTTTGTCTAATTTCAAAACTGATATTTGCTTTATTTTTCGCTTCTACCTCTCTTTGCTTATACTTCTCAAGGTTTACTTGCGCTTCAGAAGAAAGGGGCATTTTCTTGTGTTTAATATATTTTCTTAACAAGTTTTCCGAAACAAAGCATTCTGCATATGTCGACAAATTGAATTGAGCATCATCTCTTAGCGATTTAACCCATTCATCAACAATATTTCTTTGTGCAGAACCTCTAGGCGGTACATATTCATCAACTACCGTATCGTATAATTCTTTTGATTTCCGCTCCTTCTTTGTCATTCGAGTATTTTCCGAATCACCCTCTCTACCTTCTTCAACTCTCCAGATATCCCAATCTTCAATTATTATTTTGAGTATATCATCTTTCAATTCACTTAATAGTTTTTGGAATGTTGGATCGTCCGAAATCACTCCTTCTCGACTACTGGTAAATCTATCAACATTATCATCCAATTCATTAAAGTGAATTTGTCCATAAAGATAACTTTCTACAATTCGTGTAGAAGGAATATGTTTAAGTAAATCTTTTTCTCTTAATCGACCGTTTACGAATAAATCTACTGATATTTTCTCATCAGTACCTCTTATCTTAAGATTTGAAGGCTTGTCAACAGATGCAATAAATCCATTTATCAATAATTTTGAAGATAATTTTTTATATTGCTTTATATGTTCTCTGGTTGCTGATATTTTATCTCTCAAATAAGGATCTTCCAATGAGTTAACTTGCCAAACAAATTGAGTACTTTGGGCTAAATCATTTAATTCATTCAATGTGATAGGGACATTATTCAAAATTATTTTAAAGGAATTGTCGAATAAGGAGAATCTAAAAAATAGAGCTATCAGTTTTCTAATATATTCGATTCTATTTTTAATTCCATCATTTATATCTTCAAAATATATTATGGTTCCACTTTCTAAATCATTCTTAAGATCATTAAAGATTTTCGTATCGATATTTTCTAACCGATATTGCTGTGGTGTTAAATCATCGACTATAGCTTTATCAAGACCACTATTATCTATTATACCTCCAACAAAATCAGTAGTGGTCGTTTTTGTTATTATATGTATTCGTTTTGCGCAAGAAAGCAATGCTAACTTCCCAATTCCTTTACGTCCGATGTACGGTCTTCCTGTTGGAGTTTTTGTTTCTCCGTCTTTTCGTTTTGAATATCCGATTTTCAAAAATTTATTTTGAAAATCACTTTCATTCATTCCAACACCGTCATCTTTAATTATTAACGAATCTGTTTCCTTATCAATATGTATCCAAACATTCTTAGCATCGGCATCCCAAGAATTAGAAATAGCTTCTCCAAGTACTGTAATAAAATTACGATATAAATTACGACCTAAATGATTTAGAACACTTAGTGAAATATTAAAAGTAAAGGACGAATTCATAAGCTATATTTTTAATGTTTACTTATCTATTTTTGTTTGATGACTACTTTTCAAACCTTAAATCATATATAATAATTATATTAATTAGAAATATATTATTTAATTTATCGTCCACTTCCTTTTGATCGGAAAGTTCCAAGTAAAGTTACATAAAATATTATACTAAAAATAATTTTATCGATTAAAATACTTCTTTTTGAACCATAAATATTTTTTAACTTCTAGTACTAGAATTATAAATTATCGATCGTCAATTCGTCCCTACCGGTTACGACCAAACTTTCTTTATTATCCAAAAGAAAAGAAGCTCGGAGAGGATCGGACACCGAAAGTTCGGCGATACATTCGTCGTATTTATCCGCCATCCCTTTTTTAGCCTCTTTCAAAGTCTTCTTTTCCAACAAAAATTCGATACCCGCTACGGCACAATCGACGAACTCACGACAAAAACTCATCGTGACTTTTCTCTTGTAACCCCAAAAAGAGGCAACCCCTTTCGCTTCCAAATCGTCTTTCAAATCACAGCCACATTCACAAGCGAAAGTATATACGATATTTCCCGTAAAAAGATGATTGTTTCCCAGAGCTACTGCAATGTATTCATCTTCTACATCGTTGTATAAAGATGTTTTCGAACCGTGTGAAAACGCAGAGAAAATAAAATGTGCCGAGCATCGGCTCAGCCGTTTCTCTATATGTCCGACAGTCAATTCCGTCGCATCAATCATTTGATGATTCAAACCTTTTTCGCAAGTCTTTTGACGAACCCGATCGGCACAATCCTGAAAAAAACGCCGTGACGTTTCGGCGCTACTGTCGTTATAAGCGATAAGCACATCTTCGACCATTATAAACTCGCTTTTTTATTTTGTAATAAATGAACGGCCAACCGAACCATTTTTTTCTCGACCTCTTTACCGAAAGGAGTCTGCAATCTGATCTCGTCCAAAATATCTCTCAACGAATATTCCACACCACCCACGATGATATACGGTTCGTTCGAAACTATATCGTCCCTATCCATAATCCACTGTTCCAGGACACAATCGACCTTCGAATCCATCAAATATTCTATTTTTTCGATCAATTCCAAAGCTTTATCCATCTCGGTATTGGAAATAAAAAATATTCCCCGATGATTGATCATGGCTTTCAAGGTTTCTTCCTCCATTTGAGACAAGGGATTGGCCGACATCATGACGATATATACCAACGAAGTTTTCTCTCTTATCCTGCGTAAAGCATCGACTCCCTGAATGCCGCTATCGAACCTGCAATCCAAAAAAACGACGACTTTTTTCCTCAGATCGTTCGAAATGTATTCGACTCCCTTCCCGGCATCGTCCAATACGGTTACGACGGCTTCGGGACGATTCTTTCGTATCGACCTCACGAAAGGATCGTGAAGAGACATATGATCGTCGATTATCAATATCTCGGTCTTCATAATATCTACTTTTTAAAGGGTAAAGTTATTTTTATCGTGGTGCCCACTTTACCGAATTCGCTGTCTACGACTTCTACTTTGCCTTTCAACGATTCGACCCGTGTTTTGACTACATACAACCCGATACCGGCACCTCCGCTTTCCGCCGTCGTCGTATTGAATACTCCGAACACCCACTCCCTTTTTTCCAGCGGAATCCCGATTCCGTTATCGGACATCGACAGAATAAGATCGTTTTCCGAAATATATCCGGAACATTTGATCGTTTTATCAGGAACCCCCTTCAAAGCTTTTACCGAATTGGAAATCATATTCTGAAGTATATCCATAAAAAATTGTCTGTTGGTATTTATACGCAAATTATCCGGAATTTCTACGACCGAACGTATATTTTCGGCTTTCAGCGAAGTTTCGTACGACTTGAAAAGACCCGATACCAATTCATTCAGATTCAGGTCTTCGAAATTCAAACCCGATTTGGAATAACTCAGCATAAAATCGATCACTTGATTCAGAACCAGCATCTCCTGATAGATTTCTTTGGCGTATAATTTGAAATATTCTTCCTCTTCGGGATCGGGATAATATTTATCGAAGAATTCGGCCTTTCTCTGAATCTTTCCTAAAGAAGTTCTGACGGCATGGGCGATATGTATCGCATATTCCTGTAGCGACATAATACTCAGATACATATTCTCTTTCCGGATATACTCCTTCTCGGCTTTCTTTTGCTCTTCGATCGCTTTCTTAACGGAAGTCCCGGCTTTCGTCGCTTGCTCGACCAAGGGTTGCAAATCCTTTTTTAAATCCGGATTGGTTTCGATCACACGATTTACACTATGAGCGAAAGTATCTACATTTTCTTTGGCCGTCTTCAATTCGTCGCTTACCGAAGCTCTTTTCAGTTCCCTTTTATAGATTTTCAATTCTTCGAAAGCTCTCAATTGTTCGAGAATGAATTCTTTCAATTCCCGGTATTCCCGATTATCGATAAAATCCTGCCGATTGGTCGCATCGATTATTTTCGGATTACCGTCCTTGGTGATATCGAGTATTCCGATAATTTCCCTCGTACTTATCCGATTGAAAATATCTTGCCACAAACGTTTGTCTATACCTAAAATATCCCTTTTCCGATCCGGGTTCGCTTCCGCCTCGGCAAAAGGAGTCGCAATAATTCCGTCACGATATATTTTGATTCCGTCGATCCGATTGTTGACATCTTTGTACTTACGGTAATAATTACGCCTCGCATTCTCGTCGAAATAAAATATCTTCAAAGATATGCCTCCGAAGATACGCAAAGGACCGTCTTTTTTCGCTATACATCCTTTATCTTTATCGAAATATAACGTCTCCTGTATACCGTCCCGATAGGTTATTTCCGCTTCTTCGGTCGCAAAATCGATCTTATCCGGTTCTACCGGTTTTTCTACCCAACCGTATTCCCTCGCGGTTATATAAATTTTAAAAGGAGGATTCAGCAGTGTATAAGGAGAAACGATTTTGTTCGCTTCCTTGTAAAATCTCGAAATATCGTCTTTACTCCAAAACTCTCTCACCGAAGAAACGATCAACTTCGTCCCCGACACTCCGCTTCCTTCGTTTCGATCCAGATAATCGTATTTATTTTCGATATCCGTAAACAACCGAATATGTTCCCGTTCGTCAGGGGAAACTTCGTTAAAATACGAATTCCAATCGATTTCGACATTCAGCCAACGATCGTCTTCCTCTTTTTTCGTAACGATATTCACTTTGTCTCCCAGTTTATCAACAGCGAACCGACCTATTCCCTTTTCACCGACACATCTTCGCCCGAAAGGCCGAGGAGAAAACGGCGAAGTACGCTTACTCGCCGTACCGATCACCATCCATTTATCCCGGATATCCTCGAACGACATACCGTAACCGTTGTCTTCGATGACAATTTTACTTCCGGGATTCACCCGCACTTCTTTCGTCGTATCGTCAACCACCGCATTATCGTACGAAACATTTTCGAACACGACATCGACCCGCGTCGCATTCGCATCGTAACAATTCTTCACCAATTCGAAAAGAGCGGTGATTCTGTCCGTAATGAGTTCACGACCGATCAGTCTGAAAGTACTGATATCGAATCGCCATTTCAATTTCTTATCTTCCGAATCACCTTCATTCATAATCGACCTGATTTTGTACCGACCGGATCTGTTCCAAAAGCAATTCCAATCTTCTTTTTCTTATTTCTGTATTCTTCAATTCACATTGCCAAACGACGACGACATGCCATCCCGCTTCCCGAAGTAAAGAATTTTTAGTCGCGTCCCTCTCTTTGTTTTTTGCTATTTTATCGAACCAAAACGTTTCGTTGGAAGTCGGTAAAGCGGCGTATTTACAAGTATGACCGTGCCAAAAGCATCCATGGATGAAAATTACCGTTTTATATTTAGACAAAACGATATCGGGAGAACCCGGCAATTTTTTCACATTCACTCTGTACCTGAAGCCATGTGAAAATAAAAATTTCCTTACGATATGTTCGGGCTTCGTTCCTGCCCGGGGAACCCGGGACATCACATAGCTTCTCTTTTCTCTGGAAAAATTATCCATAAGCGGCTCCTTTTCGATTCTTCCTATTTCAACCGATCGCCCCGACCGTAACCTTCGCCTTATCGACATCGGAAGGATACGAACCGGATAATTTTTCTTTATATGTTTTTAAATGCCGTTTTATGCTCTCCGCTATCACTTCTCCCAACAAAGGAGGCACCGCATTACCGATATATCGTGAAACATTTCTTAAAGAAAAAGTCTCCGTATCCGGGAAAAACCGATAATCTACGGGAAATGTTTGTAATAATGCCGCTTCCCGTAACGATAAAGCACGATCTTGTTCCGGATGCCCGAAACGACCGTTTCCTATCCCGGTACATAAAGTCGTAATGGTCGGAGAAGGCTCGTCCCATAACATACGTCCGTAAACACTACCGAACGTCTTGCCGGTTCCCTTTTTATGACAATTCAAAATCAATTCTTCCGGCCAATCCTTCCATCCCCCGCCGTATGGCGTAGCTTTGATCCGTTTCATATTCAAAGCGGTAAGTTTACGCGCCGTATGCAAAGGATCGCTTTCACATGTTTCCCCCGCATTTATAGCAGGTAAATTCCCTATAACATCGCGAACGGTCACATAGTTCTCCGGTTTATGGGTTTTTTCCAATAAAGAAATATCCCCTAAACGCGAAGCTAATAAAACCAATCTTTTTCTTGTCTGAGGAATTCCGTAATCAGGACAAAAAACTTTATTCACACTTACACGATAACCTTCGTTTTCTAAAGTTTTTATAAAATCTTCCAAAACAGGAGCCTGTTTGAAACTCAATATCTGCAATACATTTTCCATTGTCACGATTTCGGGCTTTACCTCTTGCACCAATCTCCCGAAAGCATACAATAATCCGAATTTATTCCGATCCTTTTCTTTTACTTTGAACGCATAAGAAGAAAATGGTTGGCAAGGAGCACATCCGGCTAAAATTTTTATATCGGCCTTTTCGAACAGCTCGTCCAATTGCTCTTTCGTAACGGTATTTACATCTTGATTGAAAAAACGCCCTCTATTATTCTCCTCGAAAGCATAACGGCAAGTATCGTCTATATCGAAACCGGCGACGACATCGAATCCTTTTTTTACGAATCCGTAACTCAACCCTCCGATTCCGCAAAAGAGATCGACCACCTTAATTTTCTTATTTCCGATTCTAAGCATAATATCGCATCGTATAATCGTTTCTGCAAAAATATAATAAAAAATCGGCATATAATTCTAATTCGAAGAAAAATAAATTACCAAACTCATTTCATCGATTATAATTTCCGATTAAACATCCTTTTTTCCGGAATTTTCCGAATCGTTAATACATTCCCCGGCCACGACAGCCGGGGAGTGTTCCACAATAAAATTCCGAGATACTCACGTATCGCGCCGGTCACGGTGTTCCCAGCGCCAGCGGAGCCAGGCAATGATGATTGCACTGCAAATACCACCGATTACGCCCAGCAGGTTTTCCCGCCAGAGTTCCATACCCTGCCCACCCATCAGATTGCTGATGCTGAGGGTAGACAACCAGCCTGTCATAAAATAAATCAGCCTGTTCATCATCCGGGAATTCAGAGTGTAACTAATTGCAGGTAGGACGTACGCGAGGTCTGTGTGCCCTCCTGGTTGCGGGCAAAGGTGTAGAATTCGCAATTAGCAGATTCCCAGTCTTCGGGCAGTTCCGCCATAACTTCCCCACCCTCCTTGCGGGCTTTCAGCGGATAAACCTCGGATTCGTGCTGCACTTTTTCATATACGACGACCCAGGCGACGTCCGTCGGGTTACAGGTCAGCGTTTGCTGTTGTACGGTCTGGGTAAATACAAATTGTTTTTCCTCCTCCTTAAAGCTCACCGCCACTTTCGGCGCCTTGAGATGCCCGGACGAGCAAACCAACCTGCTAAAATCAATTGTGGCTTTAAATGCATCGTCGACCGTCACGATCTCCATATTGTCCTGCACAAAACGGTTATTTGCACTCTTTAAACCCACTACTTGCGGATAGCCTATGGAAAGCGCAGGGCCGAAACCACCCGCCAGCCCGACAAGCGCTTTCATTTTTGCCCGCTGTATCCGTTGTTTGTCGGTACGGGGATTGTGGACATCGAGCGGCTTACTCCTCACAATACTCACTCCTTTTGCAATATACATCGTCAGGTTCGCTACTGATTTCTTCACATCACCCAACAAAAAAGATCTGAAAATTGCCATAATAGCATGTTTTAATGTTGTTATCGTTTCTTATTCCGGTGATTTCACGACGGAAATCTTCGCAAGTATCCTACCCATAGGCAGAATACGGTTGAGCGGATTATACTCTCCGGTTGAGTATCTGTTTTATATTTTACAATCACTTCCGGCCAAGGAGACTTGAATTGGCCAGGCTTAATTTTCCACCTCACAACAAACATCGCCGGAATAGTCTTTACCGTTTACAGCTGCAAAGAAACAATAAACCCGACGAGGCCGGGGATACCCCTCCGGCAAACGGATCAGGGCATGGCAACCGATTCTCGGATAAATACTCCCCAAGTCGGTATAGGCGATGAATTCGTCGTTTTCAAAAAGCACCACAGCCATAAAACGGTCTGCACAACGCCCTTCGTTCAATAAGGTTGCATTTTCCCAGTAAATATCCAGCGATATTCCGGAACTCCCACCGACTACCCGGAAGCAATCCCCCTGTGGCAGGCCCCCGAAGCTGAAATGCAGCTTTTCATAATCGGTTACCCGGCCATTACCTGAAAAAGCAGCGATATTCGATTTTACAAAAAGATTTATCCCGGTCATCCCCTGTGCATAAGCAGCCTGCCGCCAAATACCGGCTAATGGGCTTTGGCGCACAACCTTATAAAACAGTGTGACATCCTTCATTCGGCTACGCTGCTGCTGTTGCAGGACGGTACACGGATCATGCCCTTTCGGCGGGCGCAGGCGGGCATAAGTACGGCCCAGACGGGAATAAAAAATTACATTCCCTAAACGCCCTTTTATATTTTCGCTTAAACCATTTTTTACAGATGCCATAATCCCCAGTTTTAAAATCCTGCAATACTTTTTACTTCGTCGAACGGGAAAGCCGGTCCCGGATCGGTCTTTCGCACCGTAATATCGGAATGGCGCAATAACCTGCGGATCAGGTAACGGGCTTTCAGCAAGGCGCAAATCTCCGCCACACGCTCGATCTGTTCACGGGTATAGCCATGATAATAAGCAGCATGTCCGTTTTCGACAGTCGTGAACACCTCCCCCGGAGGATATTCCCGGTTGAACCAGGAAAAGAAACTATTGCCCCGGCGGTGAAGCCGTCCGGCGTTGTCGATCTCTATACCGACCGAAAAATCATTCAACTGTTTCCGTCCCTCGTACTCACTCATCCCGGCATGCCAGGCCCGGACATTAAAGGGTAACAACTGGATCACCCGCCCACTGCGGGCCACCACCAGATGGGCGGATACCGAAGTGTCGTTACGCGCCAGGTAATGGGCCGACGACATGGCATTGGCCCCATCGGTAGAGTGCAACACAACGGTGTCGATGGTTTCCAGCAAACGGCTGCATTTGGTACAGCGCAGATATTCCACGCACGAACCGACCAATTGGTGGGCTTCGATTTTCATGACTTGCCTCCTTTCAAACGACCGGTGATTTTTTCCGCACTCCGCCCGATCACGTAACCACCGATTCCGATTTCCAGTAAATCCCAGAAACGGGAAGTATCGGAAAGAATAGGCAAATCGAAAAAAGTGCCGATCAGGACAATGGTTGCAAAGACAAGCATGATGATAGGCCGCCACGAGCGTTGCAGCCAGTTGCCCTGAGCCTCTGCCTGAATAATGGAAGACTGGCTCTGACTCAAAGCCTCTTCCTGCCGGGCAATTGCCGCGACCAAATCAGCTTCGATCTGTTTTTTCTCCTTAGATGAAACCGCCAGGGTATCGACTACCGAGCTGATTTCACTTACTAAACCGGATAATAATTTCATAACTGTTTTGAATTTTAAAGTTCATTTTTCCCGGGATGATTTATGACGGCAAATTACATTCCTATCCCCCCTACTAAACCATACGCCTGCCATAAACTTCAAAAAGAACAGTATAATATACACAACCATTTATATTTGAGAATCTTACACCGACCGACATACCGACAACCGGTACATAATAATAATCGTTTTTGGGAAAATAACAGAAAAACGAACAACTTTAATCTTCACGGTCCTCCCAATAAGAAAGGTACCTATCCCGTAACCAGGCAAGAAAGATATCGGGACGCCCCCTCAAACCGAGTTCCCCGAGCCGATGACAGGGATCGTCCGGAACCGGAAGGTTAAAGAATCCGAACAAGCGCCGGAAATATAACCTTTTCGTTTTTTCCTTTGCCAGGGGGCGGATATATCCGGTTGTCCAAAGGGCATCCCCCAGTTCCAGTAATTCGATTTCTTTTCCGGTCCATATGTAATACCCCGGATAAACAGAAAAGAAAGACTCGCAAAGCCTGCACAACTCCAGCCAGGAGGAATACTGTATTTGTAAAAAAGAACCGAGCAGATGGCGGGAAGAACCATTCAGGATATCGGGGGAAACGGGAATTTCATTCTGATAAACCAATAGGTTACGGTGGGAAACGACCTCCCCGCCTTCGAAAATAAACAATCTTCCCGCTTCCTGTAATTTAAAGGAGATATACTTATGGTAATCCGAAAGTGATCCGTCCTTATTCCATTCCTCCCAAACCGAATGCAAAGAATGGGAACAGAAAAACAGAAATTGTTGACGGCTCCTGAAATGATTGAACCGGCACAATGTTTTAACTCCGCCCGAAGAGATATACGCCTCGGCATACATTAATTCCGCTACATATTTATCAAAAGCTTTCAACAACATCTTGTCATACCATTGGCCGGGGATTCGCTACATCAGCTTCGGTTCAAAGACGATACTGCGACGCTATCCCGACGATGGTCAGCGTCCTTGAACCGACCCTGTACCGTCCCGGATACGTCGCAAGGCCGAACCATCCCATACCCATCCCCGGAACAGGATAAGAAAAAAGGGTGCCCTTCCAGCACCCTCCTGTCTGTATCTCTTTATCCGGTTCTAACAGAAACATCCCTACTGCTTTACAAATTTCAGAGTAGAATGAAAAAAATGTGGGATTACCGGATCAAAAGGCTGGAGGCTTCGCAATACCTGTAGAACTTTTAATACAAAATAATCCCACGAACTGGATGACCCGTATTATTCCTGTTCTACTGAAAGGCAAGGTGCGAATTTACCAACCAAGAAAATTGCGAGAAATAAAAGAACGCCGACGATACAGCTGACAAAAATCAGTAACTGTCGTCGTGTAAAGTGAAGTTAACCACATTTTCAGCCTGGGTCAGCGGTTCACTTTCGGTATTACCGACAGCACTGAATCCGGCAGGCACAATCACCCTGACAGCCGATCCCGCCTGGATTCCCGACATTGAAAAACGGCCCAGACTGTTGGTCGTTGCCGAAACCGACGGACCGGACGTCGTCGTAACCGTGATCCCCACGATTCCCTCCCCATACTGATCTACCACACTTCCTTCACATTTAACCCCCGAGGTACCTGCAAAAAGAGCGGCACCCACGAAAAGCACAATGGCTACCATTGCACCCTTCAAAAACATTTGTGTTTTCATTCTACTTGAATTTAATTAAACTATTATACACTCAACATAGAGTTATACAAATTTAAAAATATTTTTCAATATTCCAAATTCAAACGATAATATTTTTAAATAAAAAATATATTATATCAACATTACGCCATTATAGTGCAAAATGAGATCAAAAGTAAGCAATCGATAATTAGTCAGGTTTCCCAAACGCCCAAATAAAATTTCCGGTAGTACGCTCCAATTTATTGATTATCAATACATGATTCATATCATCAATCTTCGGCTAATACAGCATATCCTCTTTTAAATACAATATTTCATTTTATAATCTTCCCCAACTCAAAACATTTCCTTATTTTTGGTTAAAATTATTTAGCAAAGAAAATTAAAATAAATATTGGGACATGATGATAATTTAAATCCATTCCGGAGATGAAAGGAAAAATTACAATTTCATGATGCAAAAGGGTTGGTGTGATATCATTACCGGAAAACCTGACAAAAAGGTTAGTCCGGAGTGTTTAAACGGTAACTAATTTATTTTCAAATCCATGGACGAATTAATTTACAGTGTACGGGAAGTATTCTCCAGCTTCCTGCTCAAAGAACAGGCCGGATATTACAACATCCCGGAATACCAAAGAGGATATAAATGGAACGAAGCCAATATAGTGGCTTTATTAAACGATATTGAGAAATTCCGGCAGGAAACCGGAAACGCAGAAGCTACATTTTATTGCCTGCAAAACATTACCCTGGTAAAAAATACAAACGCAAACTGTTTCCATGTCGTAGACGGGCAACAACGCCTGACCACATTACTGATCCTGCTCTCTTTTCTACAACATGAAACCGACAGCACTCCCCTTCTCCTGGAAAATAAGCTACAATATTCTATCCGGCCGGAGACACACGAATTCATAACAAAACAGGTTCTCACAGGCCACATCTGGGAAAAGGAGACGGTCCCCGAACGGAAAGACCAGTATTATATCAGGGAAGTTGCCCGGAGCATCCAGGCATGGTTTAAAGAAAACACCGCAACAGACAAAGGTAAATTTCTGGAAATCCTGCTATCCCGGGTCAAACTAATTGTCAATGTCGTCGACGACAAAGAGGAGAAAATATTTTCCAGCCTGAATGGCGGAAAAGTTAACCTGGACGGTGCCGATCTGTTAAGGGCAATCCTGATGACCCGGGCAGCCAAAGAAAAATACCACGGCACCTCCGCCACCAGCGAAGTCCGGGAATTCCGCATACGCATGGGTATGGAACTCGACCTGATGAACCTTTGGTTCGGAAAAACAGCAGATTATTTCCGACAATTCATCTCAGACCAAACCATCGGGATGGCACGCATCAACCGCTTTGATTTTACCACATTGCCTATAAACCTGCTCTACCTCCTCTATTACGAATACCGGAGAAACGAAAAGGAATCGCTGAATTTCAGCTTCTTTGAATATGGCAAAAACTCGAACGGCAACCCGGATGACGACCGCTGGGAAATGTACCTCGAACTACAGGAAATGTATGCCATCCTGCAACGCTGGTATAATGACAAGGAACTGTACCATTACCTGGGTTTCCTGTTCTTCAATTTCAAAGCACAGACTCCATTCCGCGACATTTACACCCAATGGAAAGCATTGAATTCAAGGGATAAATTCCTGAAAGACATACAACATACGATAGCCACCAGAATGCTGGACAGGTATCTGGAGGAAACAGAAAAAGCAGCTCCGGACTACCAGAAATGCCTGAAGACAATGACAGAAGCAATTTCTGACTTCAGGGAGAACTGGTACAACAATGACAAGGAATTATACCAAATCCTGATCCTGCTGGATATTTTCCGGATACTGGATTCCAAGTCCATAAAAAAATTACCGACAGACTATTTTACCCGTAAATCCGGGCAGAAAGACGGGGAAGACAAAGAGCATATCCTTTCCCAAACCCCACGCAAGGACAACGGGGAAATTGCCACGATCAAAACAGACTGGGAAAGATTTGCCCAGTCCGAAGATTTCAAGGATATCCGGTCCCAGATGCAGGAAATCCTGAATCATTCCGATGCAGAATTGACCGAACAGGAACTCACCCAGCTGCAAAACCTCCTGAATTCTGCCGGCCTGAATTCCATCGGCAATATGGTTTTACTGGACCTCAGGATCAACCGGAGCTACGGGAATGCCGATTATACCCACAAACGGACTATAATCTTCCAGGAATATATGAACCAGAAATATGTGCGTCCCCATACCCTCGCCGTATTTATGAAAGGAGATATCGATGCCAGGGAAGCCACCGGTATCCCGCTAAACCGGTGGACACTGGAAGATATTAAACGGAATACGGATAAAATCGCCAAAGAAATAGGAAAGAATTTCAATGCATGGTTAACTCAAAACAATTAAGATCATGAAAATGGAAGCCTTAAGTGTCAGGGATATTTTAAGCACACAAGACATCGTCATCCCCGAAATCCAACGTGAATATGTCTGGGGTAACAACAAACAATTGCTGGAACAATTCATCCGGGATATCACAACGGCCGGAACGGATATAAACGTCGGTTTCCTGTATTCCTATATGCCGGAACAGGCATCACATTCCACCTGTTTTCTGATCGATGGACAGCAACGGTTTACCACTTTAGTACTGATCCTCTATTATTTATCTATAAAAGAAAAGAGGCAAGCTGATTTTAACGGCCTGCTGAAATGTTCCGGAACGCACATGAGCTTTTCCTACCGGGTCAGGTCGACCACAGACAATTTCCTCCGGAAATTGTTTTCCGATAACACATGGTTTACAGGAACAGGCATCGAAAAACAAATAAAAAACAAAGGATGGTATACCACCATCTACGACAACGATCCTTCCATCCAAACCATCCTAAAATCCCTCCAAATCATCGATGAAAAACTGAGAGAGAATTCCGGGCCTTTATATGATACGATAGCCGGGAAGGTCCGGTTCTGGTACTTTAACGTAAAGGACACCTCCCAGGGGGAAGAACTCTACATCACCATGAACAGCCGGGGAGAAATATTACAACCCTACGAAAATATAAAACCCTTGCTTTTTGAGAAGCTCTGCGAATCGGGTTTAAAATCAGCCTATCATGCATATGGCAAACAATGGGATACCTGGGAAGAATTTTTCTATTCCCTGAATGAAGGGGAAGATATCAGGCAGGTGGATACCGGGATGAATAATTTTTTGCGTACGGTTATAGAGCTCCTCTCCTGCAAAGAGCACGACAAAATCAAACCGGCAGAAGATATCCTTGAAGTATCCCTCACCCTTTCCTCCATTTCAGATTACTACCAAGCCCTGGAAAAAATAAAAGGGCAATACCCGGAACAAGTCAAGCAACTATTCGAAAAAGGGGACCTATACGTGCTAAAAGGCCTGTTAACCGTATACGTAAAAGAAAACAGGGATGAACGCGATCCGCTACGGATATACAAAACCCTTGAAAACGGTTGCCGCAGAAAACTGGTCAACAATGTACCTTTACTAAAATTCCTGCGGAAATTCAGAAATTCAAATTTGCCGTTCTACGATTTCATCCACACCCAGCAAGAGGAGGCTCCGGAAGAATTACAAAATGTCTTTGACCAGCACGAACTGAATAAGATCAACATTTACAGGCAAACCGGCGACCCGGAACTTGAAGAGCTATTCTGGCAGGCAGAGGCACATCCCGTCACGAACGGTTCGTTAAAATGCATCTGGTATGAAAAATTCTCAGACAACGACGCCATTCGTCAGCCCTGGACAACTGCCGACAAAAATACATTCAGGAAGCGGTTCGGCTTGTTCCAGGAATTGTTTAAACCGGAACATATCCGGATCCCCTTGTCCACCCCTCCACAGCAGAATATTATCGACAATTCACTGATTGCAAGGGCATTAATTACCATCGACGACTATACCATAAATACCGGAGGACGTAACTGGTGCTTCGGATTTAGCGACAGATGGAAAGACATCATGAATACCCCCAAATCCTACCCTGTAGTTTCCGGATTAATCGATCAACTATCCGAAGATGACAGTCCTGTCTCCCTATATGACAAACTCCGGAAGATCATAGACAACTACCTTACCAACTATGACCTGAACAAAAAAGATTCCCGCTATTATATCGCAAAATATCCGGATTCCCTGCAAGCCATGCATGACGGACATAACATTATCTTCTTCGAAGCAGGATGGGATAACTATTGGATTGATGTCATCAATAAAGACCGGATGAGCTCTTATCACATCAACCTATTCAGGTATCTGGTTTACAAATATTACCCACTTACCAAAGATTTCAATCAATGGTTAGAGTTAAAGAATGGTCTGACGCTGGATTGTGCGGAACAGCATGGATGGTGTATCAAATATTCCGATAAAGTTAAAACTGAATTTGTGGAGGAACAATTTAAAGGGTATCCCCTGAAACCAAACCGGGAAGAGAAACTATTTTTTATTCCTGTCGACCTGAAAGAAGATTTGATTGAAGCCGGAATAGGTATTCTTGAAAAAATGACCCAAATCCTCTGACATCATGGAAAAACTGCACAAACTCATCCAAACCCTCCAAGCAAGCCCGGCAACTAGCCGGACTGTGATGATGGATGATGTAAAAATTCCGGGGCAGACCTTTTGTCCGGTTAGATTTTCAAAGTTTATTATTAATCCGATCGAAACGGGAAATCAGCTTCGATCTGTTTTTTTCTCTTTAAACGAAACCGCCAGGGTACCGACAACCGAGGTGATTTCATTTACCAAACCGGATGAAGATGTCATAACTGTTTTGAATTCTAAAGTCCATTTTCCCCGGGATGATCATTAGAATAAAACAATCGATAATTCGTCCGGTTTCCCGGATATCCCAATAAATTTCCGACGATCTAATCCCGTCAACTGATTACCAAGGTGTAAAAACACCAAAATTTCTATCCATAATCTTCGATTAATACAGAATATTCTCTTTTAAATATAACATTTCATTTTATAATTTTCCCCAACTCAAAACATTTCCTTATTTTTGGTTAAAATTATTTGGCAATAGGGATATGGATAAATACAAGGAAGTGGTGGAGGCCCTGATCCGGTTCAGGGATGAACGGGACTGGGCACAGTTTCATGATTCGAAAAATCTGGCACTGGCGCTACTGCTGGAGGCATCGGAATTGAACGAGCTGTTTTTGTGGAAAAAAGAAAGCCAGGCCGAAGAGGTGAACCCGGAACGGCTGAAAGAGGAATTGGCGGACGTACTGACTTATTCATTACTGCTGGCCGAGAAGCACCATCTGGACATCTTCGACATTGTGCTGGAAAAAATCCGGAAGAACGGGGAGAAATATCCGGTAGAAAAAGCAAAAGGGACAGCTAAAAAATATACGGAACTATGATTGTATACCAATCGACCAAACAAGGTTTCCGGGATGATGTTTTCAGCAATGAGATCGATAAAAAAATTCTGGAAGCATATAAAATCCATCTGGGCCGGAGTACTTCTGCCAATGAAACCTTATCGTGGAAAAACTCGATGTCGTATATGGACAGGATCATGGAAGATCCTGACATCCCAGCAGATGCCGGTATTTCCATTGAATTTCAGATTCCCCTGACTTCCAAACGGATTGATTTCATCATTACCGGGCTAAATGAAGTACAACAGGAACAAGTCGTTATCATTGAACTAAAGCAATGGTCATCGGCTGAATTAACGGATAAAGATGCATTGGTAAAAACCCGTTTCCAGCATGGTGTCTCAGAGACGGCACACCCTTCCTATCAGGCATGGTCATATGCCACGCTGATCAAGGATTATAACCAGACCGTCCGGGACGAGCAAATCACGCTGACCCCCTGCGCTTATCTCCATAATTACCCGAAGGACCAAATCATCACGAATCCCCGCTACGAACCTTATATTACCGAAGCCCCTCCTTTTTTCCAATCTGACGCAGGAAAATTAAGGGAATTTATTAAAAAGTACGTCAAATACGGTGACTCAAAGGATATCCTGTACAAAATAGAAAATGGACGCCTCCGTCCTTCCAAGCAACTTGCAGACAACCTGGTTTCCATGCTCAAGGGGAACCAGGAATTTATCATGCTGGATGACCAGAAAGTGGTGTATGAGACAGCCCTGAGCATGATCCGGAAAGCAAGTGCCGACAAAAAACAGGTACTGATTGTCAAAGGCGGACCGGGAACCGGAAAAAGCGTAGTGGCAATCAACCTGCTGGTGGAGACCACCCGAAACAGGCTGGTCTCCCGCTACGTATCCAAAAACGCAGCACCCCGGGCTGTGTATGCGGCAAAGTTGGCCGGAACGTTACGAAAAAACCAGATTTACAATATGTTCGGGGGATCCGGCACTTTCTACAACACGCCAGCCAACACTTTCGACGTGCTTATCGTCGACGAAGCCCACCGCCTCAACCAAAAGAGCGGATTGTTTCAAAATCAGGGAGAAGACCAGGTCCGCGAAATTATCGGGGCAGCCAAATGTGTTATTTTCTTTGTCGATGACCATCAAAGGGTACACATCAAGGACATCGGAGACTCTGCCTATATTGAAAAAACAGCACGCTCCTGCCATGCATCCATAAAGAAACTCGAACTATCTTCCCAATTCCGTTGCAACGGTTCGGACGGTTATCTTGCCTGGCTGGACAATACCCTGCAAATCAACGATACGGCCAACATCCGCTTATCGCAGGATGATTTCGATTTCCGGATATTCAGTGACCCGAATGAACTGAGAAAAACCATCGAAGACAAAAACAAAACAAACAACAAATCGCGGATGGTGGCAGGTTATTGCTGGGACTGGAAAAGTAAAAGAAACCCGGAAGCCACTGATGTGAACATTCCTGACTTCGGGTTCGCCATGAAATGGAATCTCGAAAAAGACGGGAGTACCTGGATTATCGGGGAAAACTCTATTCATGAAATCGGCTGCATACATACCTGCCAGGGCCTCGAACTGGATTATGCCGGCGTGATTATCGGCAATGACCTGCGCTATGAAAACGGTAAAGTGGTCACAGACGTAACGAAACGCTCCCGGATGGACAGTTCCGTGAAAGGGATCAAGGTGGGGCGTACCCCGGCACAAGCCGCACAGCTTGCAGAAGAATTGATAAAAAATACCTACCGAACCCTACTTACCCGGGGAATGAAGGGCTGTTACGTCTATTTCTGTGACAAACCACTGGAAAATTACTTCAGGCAACAACTTGAACTTCCTCAAGAAAAAGCGAAGGTAGTTTCATTGCCGGAACCCCAGGGCCCCCGCATTGAACGTGAAGTCAATGACGACGTCAAATACATCGATTACCTGCCGCTCTACACCCTGAAAGCCGCCTGCGGTAAATTCGGTGAATGGCAGCAGGCAGAAGAAGAAGGCTGGATCAAAACAGAAGGCATGGGCAAATTGACTTCAGGCATGTTTATCATCCAGGCAAACGGCCACTCTATGGAGCCACGAATCATGGACGGGGATTTTTGCGTATTCCGTGCAAATATTGTGGGTTCCCGGATCGGTAAAATTGTCCTGGTCCAACATCCGGAACATTACGATTTTGAAAATGGTGGCAGCTATTCGATCAAAAAATACAGCAGTGAGAAAAAACAGGATCCGGAAACCGGTGAATGGATGCATGAAAGAATAATCCTTTACCCTCTGAATCCGGATTATCAGCCTATTGAAATCAGGAATGAAGAAGGATTTATCGTCGTCGGGGAATTTATCGGGATTGTAAAATAAAAAAGGGATTCCGGGACGGACCTTTCGTCCGGTTTGAGTTTTTTAAGTTTCTATTCCAACATCAGTAATTGAGATCAGTTCGATTATTAAACTTCAACCTTCCGGCTTAATAAAGGCCAATCCCCGGACGTTTTATTTCTTCCTGCAGCTTATATTTTACCTGCAATTCCGTCAAAGCCTGATCAACTAATTCAATTTGCATCCGGGTATCCTCATCGATATTATTCTGGTCCGTAAAAGCCGTCCATCAATCCTATGTCATTTTCGATGTAACCGAAGGGATTCGGAAAGGAATGATAACCGATACAGAATACAGCTATAAAAGAACTTACAACTGAATCCTGTCGCCATTTACACAAAATTATGAACAGGGCCAATATTATAAAGCCAGGATCACAATTCGATCCTATTTTTTAAATACCCAATACCTCTTATAATCTTTCAAAACCTTTATGCCATCTTCTGAAAATAGAGATGTCGTCTCTTTAATCCAAGCGGCGGACTTTTGTCTCAAATCCACCATTTCCTTAGCTACTTCAGGACTTAATTTTATTAACCGCATTAATTTCCTATTCGAATAGAAATAATTTTCCAATACATGTTTACAACAGAGTAAAATAAGCACTACATTATAACTCAATTCAATATCTATTTCATTAAACTGACCGTCCAAGCTTATCTGCTGTGAAGAAGGAGTAGCATGAGCCAGACTACATAATACTTTCCAGAAATCGCACAGATGCTTTTTGTCAGGTATTTTCAAAAGCCGCAAAATTTTATCATACACCTCATATTTCCTGTCTTCCAACCATTTTTCTGCCCATATTTCATTCTGTTGCTTATAGAAATATTTACCGATAACCAGATATTCAAAGACCTGACGCAACAAAATATTCGCAACACCATATTCTCCTCTTAAAAGAAGCTGATGAGCGTTGTACAACAAATAAGAAATCTTTACACAAGCCTGCATCAGTACCTTATCAAAATTTCGTTCGTTATATTCCCACATGCCTAAAGCATTGAGATAATAAAATGTCATTTGTTCCTGGCAATTAAAGCCCTGTATGAATAAATTAACCTGTATTTCTAATTTTTTCCCTAGAAATACCTGATTTTCCTGTTCTTGTTGTTGGTATTTTCCGATAAAATTTTTCATACTTCAATTTATAAAAATGGCCCCACAGTTCCAAACATCTTTATTTTAACGATATCTCTCCATATCATCTTCTGTTTCTCCGTTATAAACCATTAACAACCACAACCTCATTCTGAAAGGAAAAAAACATGAAACCGATTCCCCTGAAAAAAGAACGGCTTCAATATGAGCGATCGATGTATCCTACCCGCATCTAAGGAAAAATTTGCCGACATGCCGTTATTTGCAAGATCCCGTCGGTCATTCGGTGGAGACTGATGTATTTTTCTTTATTCCGTAACTTCAATATGACCAGCTTTTCAGAATAGCCGAGGATATCGATCAGAGAAGAGAAAGATTTGCCCTCTTTACGGGCTTTATCCACCAATTGATCATTATAACGCATAAGTTCATCGTAATCTTTAATCTTCGGTTCCAATTCAAAGGCGATATCTATATCCCCCAAATCCATTTGTTCCGGATTCAGATAACTACCGAACAATACCAGTTTGCTCACCCGATATGGATAAAAATCATCCCGGTTTACTTCTTCTACCCGTTTCAGAAATTCTTGCATGATCCGATCTGCTTTTTCACGGTTAATGGGAGCCATACAACGGGCTATGCTTAAAGCATTTCCTTTCAATGTCAAACGATACATGCCGTTGTCTGCTGGTTCGATATATCCCTTAGACAGCAATTCACCAACTAAACCTTCCGTCTCTTTTTCATTCAAATTGAAACGTTCTGCCAAGCCATCCCTTGTCATCAAACCGGAATATAAAAGCCGAAAATAATCCCTGATTTTCAAAACCGGAATTCCTGCTAACAGTTCATTTTTCGCAATTCTCATAACCCCTTGAATTTATAAAAAATTACATTTATTGAAATCTCTCTCCCAATAACCCTCCTTAATCACCATTTATAAACTAAAATTTATTAAGTCGACACCCCACAGTCGTTTTTTTATGATCACCGATGGATCGGTAGTACCCGGAGATTTTTCTAAAAGGTCATGGCGTTTATATACCATTGTACCCGGAAACCTACGGTTTCTGATTAGTACTTCGCTGATCGGCACATCTCCGATGCTACTTGGCGGAACTTCGTTCCTGATAAAAATGCCACTCCAGCACCAAAGGTTCGCCAATCAGAAATCCGAAGGATTTCACCTATCCGGAGTCTGCAAGGTGACACTGATCAGGAGCGAAATAACGCTAATCCAGATAAATCTACATTTTGATTATAAGACTATTTGTTTAATGAAATCAGCCAATAATCCTTTATATTTGAAGTACTAAGATAACAAAAATAAACGAGATTACCAATTTTCTATTTCTCTCTTCAGAATGCTATAAACGTTCAAATCCACATATTGCCCGTCAGCCATCAATTCCCCTTCGCGCTCAACGCCTTCAAGGGTAAAACCCAGGCGGCGGGGGATGGCATTGCTAGGTGCATTTCCGGCTGCACAACGGATACGAATACTGTTCATTCCCCGTTCGCTGACCGCCCATTCACAGAGATGGCGGACACAACGGGTCATTATACCACGGCCCTGATATTCGGGGATCAACCAATAACCGATCTCGGTGCGATGATTAATATTATCGGTGATGACAAACCCCACCAGTCCGCACAATTCGTGGCCCTGGCCGATAACAAAGACGATGTTCCGATCAGCATAGGGAAGAGCCAGCTGTTCATTTAAAAACGCTTCTTCGTCAGCCACCTCCTTCAATCCATCGACAAAAGGAAGCCACGTACGCAAATATACCCGATTATCGTATATCGTCTGCCAGATGATAGCGGCATCGGCCAAAGTAGCTTCACGGATAAAAAAATCCGGTCCTATCTGTGCAGAATAGCCTGTTTCTTCCCTATTCAAGGCTGACGGACATGAAGATTGTTTTTTCATATAAATTCAATAGTCAGGATTAACCCAACAAAGATATAGATTAATTTCAGATTCAGCCTAACCGGTTTCCCGAGTATTTAATCCCCTCTCATCTTGCCTCTGTTGATTTCACGTATCATCCGGCAGGAACAAGACTATTGGCCTGAATATTTTCGGCAACGACACTTCCGGCCCCGATAACACCACCTTCACCGATAGTGACTCCCGGCAGGATAATTGCACCTCCTCCGATCCAGCCACCATCCTCTATCGTCACCGGCAAGGCAAAAGTATGACGGATATATTCGCTACCTTCCGGTATCCCGACAGGAGTCAGGCGTTCGTCCAAGCCGACAGGATACCTAGCCGTATAAATCCGTACGTCGGAAGCGATGAGCCCCCGCTTCCCGAGTGCGATCCGGTTAAAACCGACAAAGGTACAACCAGTGTTTACCACCACCCGATCACCTATATGAATATTACAACCATAACCTCAACTAAAAGCATGCCCGACCGCTCCCCCCTGTACCGATACTTCCGAACATCCCGCACAACAAAACTTGTTTTTCCTCTTTCCCTTCATAAGGTAAGAAATTATACTTCATCAATAAACAATGTGTTTTTCTTTTCAGCTCAGGAAAAACGGGAACATGACAATCATACCACTCACCGGCCAGACATTTTTCCAGTTCTGTTTTCATAAGCCAAACTATCCGGTTTACAGTACAGTCACTATCTCATTCACCGGTTTCCTGATAGAAACACATGCCGGGAAGCGTTTACATACCCCAGGGAGATGATCACGACAGGCTCCTGCCATCCGGTAACTACAATCGAGATTTCACCCGTCCGGATCGAAATTATAACCCCATCAACTCCCTAATCCCTGTACCGCTACAGCCAAACAAATATGTTCGGCCGCTATCGCCGCACCGATATCTGCATGGTTCTTCTTATCCGGGTTCCGTACCCAGCCAACCACTTTATCGATACAAAATGACAATATACACCGGAGCGCCGGCAAACCATTACCGATCGTAGCATTGCCGTACTTGCTGTTTTCGTGCTTCACTTTTATAACATGCCAAATCGCCCTGTTTCTTCCCCGGCAAATGAATAAATGTCCGGAAGAAAGAGCTTTGAATATCCTGCAATATATTCAATCCAATATTCATCGTTCCGAGAAGATCAATACCCCGGCGACAAACTGACATTTCGGAATCTCACCCTTATCCGGGACGGTTAATAAAAACATGCCAGGTTGAGTCCAGTTTCAATTCTACCCTAGTTCAATTAAAAGTAGGAATAAACCGTACCCAACCACGTAGCCATATACGGTTTCAATTCTACCTTAGTTCAATTAAAAGCGCCGGGCATGGTTTCGGTGGTTTCGGGGAAAGTGTGTTTCAATTCTACCTTAGTTCAATTAAAAGGGGGTGAATCCACCGGTTTTCATTCCATGGGGAAAAAGTTTCAATTCTACCTTAGTTCAATTAAAAGGGGATTGAAGGTATCAATGAACTAACCGATCTGGCAGTTTCAATTCTACCTTAGTTCAATTAAAAGGAGTATTGCAGAATGGCGTTTAGCTATCGGTATGGAGTTTCAATTCTACCTTAGTTCAATTAAAAGACTCATTCTTTAAAAGAAAAAACATGGAAAAGACATGTTTCAATTCTACCTTAGTTCAATTAAAAGGGGTGCTTCTTCATTTTTAAGGTCTTCTATTTGCTTGTTTCAATTCTACCTTAGTTCAATTAAAAGATATAAAATCATGGAAGAAAATACACTAGTGAAGGGTTTCAATTCTACCTTAGTTCAATTAAAAGTTTTCACCTAATCACAAGGCAAAGATAATCACAATTGGTTTCAATTCTACCTTAGTTCAATTAAAAGCAACCATTTGCGGTGTAGAAATTCATTGCTTTCATAAGTTTCAATTCTACCTTAGTTCAATTAAAAGGATGGAAATAACTGGAGGTCTGTAATTTTAGACGAGTTTCAATTCTACCTTAGTTCAATTAAAAGATGTGGTTACGAAGGGATAGAATTAGATTATATAGGGTTTCAATTCTACCTTAGTTCAATTAAAAGGAAAGCTTTGTTAAAAATTTATCGGAGAGGTAATTTGTTTCAATTCTACCTTAGTTCAATTAAAAGTAAGAGAAAAGAAATTTTAAGAAAACAGGCAATTTAGTTTCAATTCTACCTTAGTTCAATTAAAAGAGTGGTGCCGCATGAAAATTGCCTGACTAGAAAAATGTTTCAATTCTACCTTAGTTCAATTAAAAGTCCTCCGGTGATGACGCTCAGATCGGCTCCTCCGGGTTTCAATTCTACCTTAGTTCAATTAAAAGACAACTCCAATACCAAGACAAAAAGCAAGAATCCGAGTTTCAATTCTACCTTAGTTCAATTAAAAGGAATCAGAAATGGCGGGTAAAAACCCGGGAAGTCATGTTTCAATTCTACCTTAGTTCAATTAAAAGAATAGCCTCCGCACTTTTGGGCGGAAGCTATAAGGAGTTTCAATTCTACCTTAGTTCAATTAAAAGTCTTCTGGTGATAGCGCTCAGATCGGTTCTTCTGGGTTTCAATTCTACCTTAGTTCAATTAAAAGCCTGAAGGTATGCAACAAGGGGAAAACGGAATTTAGTTTCAATTCTACCTTAGTTCAATTAAAAGCAATTTATCACATAAAAATGGACGCCACCTACATGAGTTTCAATTCTACCTTAGTTCAATTAAAAGTATGAAAAGTAAGAAAGCAGAAGAATACATAAACAAGTTTCAATTCTACCTTAGTTCAATTAAAAGATGCCCCTCTCTAAAATTAATAAGTTCAAACAACCAGTTTCAATTCTACCTTAGTTCAATTAAAAGACATATATCAATACATCTCTCCTGGTGTATATACTGGTTTCAATTCTACCTTAGTTCAATTAAAAGAGTGCTCCTTGACATCGCAAGCATGGGACTTACCCTGTTTCAATTCTACCTTAGTTCAATTAAAAGAAAAGAATCAATCAGATTCTTTCCCCAGACATCTATGTTTCAATTCTACCTTAGTTCAATTAAAAGCCCCAATCTTCTACGATATTACACATACTATCACAGGTTTCAATTCTACCTTAGTTCAATTAAAAGCCTTCCACCTGCAAATGAGTGAACAACGGGTAGAAAGTTTCAATTCTACCTTAGTTCAATTAAAAGCGGATTCAATAAGCTGGAACGGAACAATTATTCTAAGTTTCAATTCTACCTTAGTTCAATTAAAAGGCATAAGCAATGTTTTACCTGATCCATACTTCCCGTGTTTCAATTCTACCTTAGTTCAATTAAAAGCTTGCAAGCATCCTCGAAGGATTTGACTTTATCTGGTTTCAATTCTACCTTAGTTCAATTAAAAGCCGTTAAAAACGCCAACAAATATACTTCAAAATCAATGATTTATCATCCATTTATTCTCATTTTTTACAAACATTTGCAGTCGACCTTCAATTCTTAAATTTACCCTGACCTTCGACAACAACTTTTAAATTATTCATTTTCAACATGTCAAAGAACTATTATTCCATTTCTATTGTAATTACTCTCTCAACCCCCAATCATTTTTTTAAGGTCGACGCTATAAAAAATTAGAAACGCTGGCTTTTTCATCTCCTATAATCTCTTTTTCCAGCCATTTTTCGTCCCGGCTTTTAAAGAAAATCAAACTATCCTTTTCATCCATAAGATTCCGGGCTTCCGATGTTAATTGCTTCAACTGTACTTCTGAAATCTCCCCTTCAAATACACTGTTTTGTATCCATGAAAGGTAACGCCGGCACAATTTCAACATTTTAGCCGTCCGCTTCTGATCGACATCATATACTAAAATGACATACATTACCACCACATTTTCAAAGGTTTATATTCTTCCATCCCCAATAAATGCTTGGTCAGTTTATAACATTCTAATTTAATCAAATGCCTGTAACTGACACTTCTTCCCAACTTCCGGTGTTTTATCGTCTCTTTCGTCCTCTCTTCCCATTCCTGGGCTACTTTTTTCATAGAAGATTGCTTTAGCAGACATCGATTTAAGTGTTGATCGAAATCCGATTCCCTTAACTGTTTACGGTTAAACATGGAGAAAATCAATCGGTCCGCCAATATGGGTTTAAAGATTTCTGCCATATCCAGAGCCAGAGAATAACGCCTTTCCCCCGGCTCATGCAGAAAGCTGATCGTCGGATTCAATTGGGTATGATAAATGGCATCCAGACATAACGAATAACACATACTGTTAGCAAAAGAAATCATCGCATTCACCTCATTGGAAGGTGGCATCTTTGTCCGGTTTCCCATGGAAAAACCATCGATAATCGTATCAAATGCCTCATAATAGGTTTGACGGATATTCCCCTCGATTCCCATCAACATCGGAATATCGGTTGCAGTAGCAATCAATGGAATATAGGCTTCTATCCGTTCAATCTGTTGCCTGGTATCTTTTCCCCGATTCGTATAATATCTCAGATTCTTCAACATGTTAAACGCTGCCCCATCGATAAAACTTCGGGCAATTGCCATCCGTTTTTCCTGCCGGATATGGTGCTTCATCTGGGCAATCTGCATCTTGCCGGATAACAGGTAATCTTTAGGCATAAACGAACCGGTATAATGTTCATAATAATCGAAAAAATGAACCGCCACCTGATGCTTACCCAGAAAATTGTACATCATACTATTGGTATCCAAACTACCGAATACAAAGAGATTATCTACGGTTTCAATAGGAATGTAACGGGGTTGCCCTTCCTGTCCCTCTTCGTCTACCGGAGTAAATTTCAGCGTATTATCCTTCCGGCTCAACCGCCCGGGATTAAATAAATAGTACGTCCTTTTCATAAAACAATTTTAAGTCCATTAAAAAACATTTATTCCCTGTTTCATTCCCCTTCTCCGGAATAACAAAATTCATAATATGAACAGGCTCCGCATTTTCCTTTGGATAAAGCAGGCGGACATGCCTCCTCCCCGATCAGCTGTCGGATCTCCACCTCCATCTGACGCAATATTTCCCGGTCCCCCTCTTCCAACTCCACCCGCATCGTCTCCCTCAGTAAAGGGTATTCCAACATCCCCACCACATCGGCTATTCCTTCCCGTTCAAACAAAAGCAAATAATATTTCACCTGCCAGATATACGCCTCCTCTTTCGATGTAGATTTTTTGATTTCATGAATCACCTTCTCTTTCGGATCATAAAAATCAATCACAGAACCACCGATTCTCACTTCTTCATATCTGGCTGCCCGGTTCGGATACGAAGTCTCATGTACCAGCTTTCCTTCCGTGACTACATCCGAGGTATGTTCCATCCGGATACCATTGGCATGTAACCACGTTTCCCGTTTACACACCTGATAAAGATTAATCAAAGTTCCTGTCACATTTATCATATAAAAGTTATATCTTTCAATGCTCTGTTATTCAATCCCATTTTATAGTCGTACAATTTTCCGTTCACCCCCTCATCTTCCCAATGGGATAAATAAAAATACCCCAACTTTTCTTCCCCCGTCCCCCCTTTCAACTCCTGCAATTCTTTCGAATAACCAACCAAAGAAAAAGTAAAACACGACAATATCCGCTGCATGATTTTAAAACCGACCTTTTCTTCCAGATCAAATTTTGCAGGATGATCACGATATACGAGACGTTCGTACACCTCCCACACTTCCTTTCCATCCAACAGTCCCTCACAAGGCACAACCCCAAAATCTTCCAGAAATTGAAGTTCCCGGTCAGAAAACAGACGCTCTTTAACACCTTCTGTCATCGAATCCACTTCTACCGGCAACGGTATAGGGACAAAAACAGTTTCATTCTGCTGCTCGATTACCTGAAAATTACGATCTACCTGTTGAAAATCCAACCCTTCGACAAATCTCAAAAATCCCGAACGGAAATTCTGCACATAAGTCTGTTCGTTCATCCAATTTATCTTCTCAAAAACCAATTCATACAAACATCCGAAATCTTTTTCACGAAGAATACGTTCATATTCACCGACAGAAATTTGTTCCCGGACCATCTGATATCTTTTATCTTTTCCATACAAGACACTTGCATTATCCAGTCGGAACAAATAGACTTCACAGCCCACTTTACAGGCATTCCGGTTTACCCTCCCGGCCAACTGTTCATCACTGTCGATCAAGGATATATTTTTAAATCCTAAATCCATATCGATATCGACCCCAGCTTCAACAACCTGTGTCGTGATTAGCAATATATTTTTCTTCCGGCTGAGCGGATTTTTCAGCTCATTGATAATTTCCCGCCTCCGGGGTTCCAGAATTGTCCCGGAGAGAAGGAATACCTCGTCAAAAAAGGGCTCCTTTTCTTGTATGAAAGCATAAAATTCCGCGGCAGATTTTTTAGTGATAAACTCTATTATGGTATGAACCGTCCCGTTCTTCCCCGGTTTATCCCGATATTCCACTGATTTCCCAAGAACAAAATCCGCTAAATCGTTCATATCGATCTCTTCCTGGAACAACTCAAACCTGAACTCCACTCTCCCGGCAAAATTTGGATTCTGCATATAAGATTTTGCCTGAGGCAACAAATCCACAAATCCGGTTCTTTCCTTCAAAGGAATTCTCAGTTTACCGATCTTAGGTAAAGTCGCGGACATCAGAATAAAACGAACCTGAAAAAAGCGGGCATAATGTTCAATCAAATAATACATTTTATCCCACAAAAGCGGATTATAGGTCTGCAATTCATCGATAACCACCACCGCATTCGCCAGGCGGTGGAGTAAATAATTCGCTTCCTTCCGGTTTGTTTTCAACATATCGAAGAACTTCACATGCGACATAACGCACACAGGAAAAAGGGCAAACAAACGATCGATATAATCCTGCTTTTTATCCGCATACAGTCCATCCTCTCTTTCCTCCGTTTTTTCATTAAATCCGGCTTTGGAATGTAACTCCGCCAGTTCCGTAGAAGTCAAGCCCAAAGCATTTTTCAGTGTCTGATTTGTCTGGGTAATCAGAGTCGTATAGGGAAATACATAAAATACTTTCTGAATCTCAGGATGGACGGCCATTAATTCAGTCACCGCCAGCATGGATAAATTTGTCTTTCCCCCTCCCGTCGGAGCCTCAATATAAAACAAACGATCATCAGAATGTTCACGAACGGTCCGGATGACTTCCACAGCCATTCCGGTTCGCAGCCGATTCAAGTGATCACCGGATTTTTCCTGCGGATACTCAAAAACAAATTTATCCAATTGTTCATATATCCCCCGGTTATGCTTGTAATTTCGCAGATGCCCGATCATTTCCTCTACCCGGTGACGGTCTTCAAAAATTCCGGCCTCTTTCACCTGTCTCCCAGTCATATATGCATGAGTCGCCAGATAATCGGCAGCCGTCAGAACAGAAGAATTCAATTTAATCAGCGCATACAAAGCAAAAGAAGCTTCCCGTTGCGCATCCGTTTCCTTTCGGATAGCAACAATATGCTCGAATACAGCTTCGACACAAGTAAAATCCCCTTCATATCCCCAAACCGTCAGATAAGTATGCAATTCTTCATATCCCCCGGCAAATGAATTAAAAAACTCCTCCTCATCGGCACATCCCAAACCGCCGCTATGATGCTGCCGGATAACATAGGCAAAGAAAAAAGCATAGACAAACAGCATCTTTTTTTCTTCCTCCGTCAGGCACGGATCTTGCCACACACGGTCCAATTCAAAAGCCAGAAACAGCCAGGCGCTCAAAAACGAATGTCCATAGGCAGGTACCAATATTTCCGTCTTCCGATGTTTAAACAACCGATTCAACATCCTGGAATATTGAAAATTATCGTTTACCTTACCTGTATCATGAAAAACAAACACCGCCATAAACATCCGTTTCAACTCTTCCTGCACATTCTCCGAGTATTTTCCGGCAATCCCCGGAATCAAACGATCGACGACCTTCTCCAAACCGTGCTTGCCGATCAGCCAACAAGCCCTTTCAACCACTTTGGCCGTATGTTCCTGCAAAGATTCGGCAGATTTTCCGGGACAAATATGTGCCAGATAAGAATCATTTTTCAACCTGCCGAACAATGACTCCATCTGGCCCTGAATTATTTCTTTACAGTCTTTCATATTCAAAACAATTGAACAATCTTTCCTTCCTCTTCCAGCTGATACAAATTTACCATCTGCGTGGCAGCCTGTAAGGTCCAATCCGTAAAAGCGAAGTCGGCCAATTCATATTGCATCAGAACCGGATGAAAACCAACAGGCAAACGTTCGAAATACACAAAACTACCTCGATTCACTATGCCTTTCAGCGAAAACGAAAAACTGGCCTTTACCTGCTGTCCTTTCAATACTCCTTCTTTGATAAACAAGGATGAAACCCGAAAATCAGTTTCCGGTACAAAAGTTTTAAAAGCATATTCCCGGAACGAATCTCCGAACCAGGCCGGATATTCATTTTTACCCAAATAGGGAATATACTCGGCCCATCCTTCCCGGATATACTCGTACAACTTCCGGTGATCCGGATGCTCTTCCGACAACAAAAGATAGCAGCGATAGGCCGGACGAATCAGCATACTCTCTTCAACCAGCAGGTTACCATCCTGATTAGCATATCCGACCGTATTCGTATACTTGACTATCGTTTTCTGAAAATTCCCTTTCTCATGTCTCCCCTCCAAAGGTTCTATTCCCACCGGGAGGGCAGCCAACCGCTGGTAATATTCCGGCCATTCTCCTTTTTTCCGATAACCCCGCAAACCGATAATAGCCCCCAATATGCCTAACAGGGCGGGCTTATGTAACATATTATAGGTCAGCAACACCCCATCATTGTAATCGGGCTTTTTGAAGAAACCGAAATCAGCCTGTATATCAAATGAAATCAGTCGTTGATTATTCATAACCCGTTCAATTCAAGTTCGACCGTTCCTTCCGGCAGATGAATCACTTTTGTAATTCCCTTATTGTAAAACAATTCAATTTTTGAGATCTCATTTTTGATTTTTTCTTTGGACAATAAGGTACTCACTTTCGCAAAATCAATTTCCCGTTCTGCATTTACCTCTATCAAATCCACGAAAGAGGGTAATACCAGCTTCGACTCTTCTTTCAATTCCACCCACAACAAGGCCTCATTCTCCGTTCCTGCCTTGGAAGAGGAATCATAATATGTCACTCCGCAACGTAAAGCTTCTTTCAATTTGGCAATATCCTCCCCCGTTAATCTTCCATTATCGACAAATTCAGTCAGTTCGTCTAAATTACCGGGATTGACTGAAAAATGATGTACGTAATGGCCTTCCTGTAATTTAAATTGGGTTCCTAAAGTCGTTTGCATCGAATCCGTACTATTATCATTGGAGTTCCGGAAAGGCGAAGCAATCTGCTCTGAATAGATAATCCCTTCCACATATCGGTTCACCCCATGCGTCGGTTGTACAACACCATGAATAGACAAATTGGCCGTTTTACTGGCAAAAGTTCCGCCAAATAACCGTACATCCAGACAGCTCAACAAATTTCCCAGAATCACTTTACGCGCCTTGACCGCCTCTTTCTTATCCGCTTTCGGATAATCGCCGAAGAAACGGGCATAATTCTGGTCTAAATCCCGGGGCTGCATATCTCCATTCAGGCTTTTAAAATAAAATACCTTGTCTTCCGGATAATTTTTATCTATATAATTCCGAACGGTATATTTCAATGCTTTATCTGTTGCATATACCGACCCATCGGGCAAAGTACGGGGCTGATGTGAAAAGTCCGCATTATAATTGGAATTGACAGATTTGATTACCACACAACCAAACACTCTGTTTTTAAATGTATTACTCATAATGTTTTATTTTAAGTTAGTTTTCTTCATTTGTTTCTTCTGATTTATTAACGCTAAAAAGCAGATTATCCGAAAAAATCCCGGCCAGCATCATGGGCAGGTAGTCCCGCATATTCGCTTGGGTCTGATAGGCCATAACCGATGCAAACGGATGACGGAAATTGCCTGAAAAATTCTCATGCTTATAGGTATCGAAAAGCCGGGCAATCGCTTTATTCAATTCAGAGGCGTGCACCTGCTGCAAAAAAGGCTCCAGCCGTTTATAACTTTTGTCTGCCGTCTTACTCTTATGTAATAAATAGTAAATCACCTGTCCGGCTGCAAAAGCATATTGTTCGTCGTTTTCCAATATAGCCTCACCTTGCGATAAGGCAACCATAAACACTCTCTGTTCTTCCAATTTACTTGCCATAGTATCTGTATTTTTAAATTGTAAATCAAAACGTTCAGCCAAACTGAACCAAATGTTCATTTTAGACAAAATCCCCCAGCGTTGGGTATGCTGGTTTCCTTTTAATTCATCCAAACGGATATCCTCCAAAATACCGGTCAATAAAATATGATCGAACATAGGACGGGTAACAGCCTGTAATCTGGATTTATAGATATAATCATAAAAAGCTTGCCGATACTTCAATACCAATAAATAGTTATTTTCCGATTTACAGTATTTCGGTTCTAATTCATCGAAATATTTACGTTGTGTATCTCCGGCTTTCGTTCGTGTAATCAACGAGTTATTAAATATTTCGCGTAACACTTTTTCCTCCAACTCAAATACATGGCTTATTTTCTCCGTAAAACCGATCTGAAAATGATCTTTTACCATCCAACCTTCTTTATCCCCACTCTGCAAACGATAGCGGAAACGGGAAACAAAATCGAAATCACAAACCGTATCGCCATAGTAATACAATAAATAATAATCACCGATATCGTCCTGATGATTTTTATAAAGCTCCCGTATGATCTCCTGATAACCGATCCTCTTGCCATCCGCCAAATACCGGGAGAAAACCGCAAGCATTTCGGTCTGCAACTCTTCCCGGTAAACAAACAACGGCAAAGGACGGGGTAAAACATTCCGGCGCATGATTTCCTGAAAATCATGGAGATTTCCAGCCATCTCTCCGGTAATCCGCCCGGCAATATCGAAAACAGCCGACTGATGGGATAAAAAAGGCTTTTTAGCTGGAAATCCATTCAGGAAATCGCTGGTCCCATAGAGTTGATTTTCTACCGAAATATTGTATTCATTGGTATTGAATAATTTGTCCGACAAATATTTTTCATGAACCCGGCGATATTTTTCCATCTCCTCCTCCAAATAAAGAATAATGTACTCCTTATCCTTGACTTCATCAACCTCTGACTGAAAACAGGCAAATAAAGCATTCAGTTTCTCTTTGGAGTTGATAAAATGCTGAAAAACCCTTATTCTTTCTTTCTCGCTATCCTCTTCGACGTAGGATAAAGCATTAGCAAAATAAGTATCGATACGGTCGTAGATTTTAGTCTTATCTTTCGCATATTTTCCTCCTCCTTCCAGAGATTCCCGTTTCAAGGCAATGCAATAAGGAGAACAGGAATGCAGCCCCTTAGCCGGAAGATCGAAACATTTATTGGTATTCACACACCATCCCACCTGAGCCAGCTCAGCACAATGCTGTAAAAAAGGATAATCGAATTCTGTCGCTTTCCGGGTCAGACAAACCCGGCAGACAGACTGTTCGTCCATAAAATGAGTTCCCTCCTTTTCCTGGATTTTCAGCAAAACATGCAGTCCTTCTTTAGGCTTCAGCCCCGCCTGCTTTAACTCAGCAGGCAAACTATTCATAAAGTTATTAATTTCCTGAAGCATATTATTGTTTTATTTTCATTCTGTAAAAATCTACTTAGGTCAATTAAAATAAGTACCTACGGTATCCCGATGGACATCGGCGGGTTATTTCAATTCTATCCCACTACTATTACAAATTCACCCAAAACAACCTGGATACCCAAACAAGGAGTTAAAAGTTTTGTTTTCCCGTTTACAACAGAATAAAAACTCAAACACCACACACACTAAACTTATTATCACTGTTTCAACACTTCCACACAACCGAATCCCTGGCTGTTCAATCGTCCGAAACCACCTTCGTAACCCAGACGCAATAATTCCGGCTGTCCTTCCAGCTCAAAGCGGAAAGTATATCCTTTCATTCTGGTTTCCTCCGGAGTACCTACCTTCAGCACAATTGTTTTAGGCTTGGGCTCAGACAACAAATGCAAGCGGGTCAGAAGCCAGGACGGATCGGGTTCCTGTCCATAAAACACCCTGTATTTATCCAGCAGATTCAAATGCAACAATTCTGCAAACTTCGGATTCCCCGGTGAAAGATGTATCGCTTTCCGGGTTTCCGGTAATTGCTCTTCAATAAACATAGGCGATAGAGTTTTAAAAAACATCCGGGAAGTGAATTCCGGCTCAGCCTGCCGCTCTAAGTTAAAGACTTCAAAGCGGACCCTCGATTTCCGGTCACCAACCTCCAATTGCCTGTTCTTAAACAGACCCATTACAAAAGCATCAATTGCTTCTATCGGATAGAACGACACAATCAACTGGGCCGTATCCGCCAAAACAAAAATCCGATCCCCCTCGATTCTGAAACACGGAAAATAGAAATTCGAAAAGGTAAATAATTTAAATGCTTTCTTTTCCTTACAATATCCTTTATCATGTAGCCAGGCAGTAAAAACCGGATTACCTTCATTCAATACCTTGTACAAACAACTTGACAATTCATACATATAATTACAAGGTAAAACGGTTCCTTCCACAATTTTAAGTACCAATTTCAAACGCATAATAATAATTTATATTTATGCCTTAAATATAATAAATAATTGCAGTAACAAACAACTATATCGAACAAAAATTATCAGAAAATGTATTCGAATCCTCATTTGTGACAGACATGTATAACCGGAATACCGGACTCTTTCACTACGATCTTCATGCTGTCGTAAATCAGAATCTGGTACTGATAACTCCATACGTTTTTTCATTAACTGCAAGGTTAGATTGAATGTCTGAAGACCACAAAGGATCATCCCCAAAACATGATAGAGTTGTAGACTTATACTTCCAGACTCTGCACATAGAAAACATATCGCACGCCCCCTCTTTTCCGGAGTGGAAATACATACCGTTCGCCCCAAAGGGCGGGAATATTCAATCCCGTACAAGTAAATTTCGGTTCCCTTACCGTTGCCAGTCTGTTCTTGCGTTATCCCCTAACATAAATCCAATTTTATGCCCCCCAATTATATCTTCTCTACAAGATAATTTCTTTCTGCCTTCATATCCTGAAATCTAGAAGACAAAACTACCCGGATACCCCGATTATCTGTATCGTCTACACACATAAATCTCCCGGTTATCGATTAACCACTGCTCTGTTTTTTCCAAATATACAAAGCAGTGTTTAATCGATAACCGGGGAAAAATCCCGGTCTAAAAGGCTCTGGGGTAGCGGATATTATAAATCGTTTTTATATATTTTGCCGTCTTTCATGATCAACAGCATATTCTTGCCAGGATCGGTCAGCACTTTTATATCTTCGAGTGCATTTCCATCCACCACAATCAGATCGGCCAGAGCCCCCTCTTCGATCACCCCCAGTTTACCGGGATAAGGATTACGGCGGCCGGACAGAGCCAACAGTTCGGCATTATCGTGAGTGATCATCTTCAGGATTTCAAAGTTGGAAAACCAGCGGGTCATCTTTTCGATATTCAGGTTTTGATTCCGTGCATTGGCCGGACTGAAAAGCAAGTCGGTACCCCATGCCAGCTTCACCCCGTATTTCTTCGCCAGCTGATAGGCCCGGTCGGTGCCTTGTACCACCAGTTCGTGTTTCGCCTGCTGTACAGGATTGGTATAATGATTATTTCCTTCTCCGATAAAGGGTTGCATCGACAACCACACGCCTTTCTCTGCAATCAGTTTCATCGTCGGTTCATCGATCAGTTGACCGTGTTCGATACTTTTCACCCCAGCCCGGATAGCCCGGCGGATCGCCTCCGGCACATAGACATGCACCATCACATAAGTACCCGCATCCTCGGCGGCCATTACCGCCGCATGCAGTTCATCTTCGAAATACTGCACATCTTCCAGCTGGTCATACAACGAAGAGACCCCTCCGCCTGCCATCAGCTTGATCTGACTCGCACCCAGACGCAGGTTATTCCGCGAAGCGACGATCACGGCATCCACCCCGTCGGCGATGATAGCAGCCCCGATTTTCTCGGTATGAGTCAGGCCGCAACAATCGAAAGGCTCAGGGATATCGTATACCATACGAAAATCGGCATGTCCGCCTGTTTCGGAAATAATCGCCCCACTAGGATAAATACGCGGTCCCGGCAGTGTTCCCTCATCGATCGCCCTTTTCAGTCCGAATACCGGTCCCCCCGCATCCCGGATCGTCGTAAAACCCCGCAAAAGAGTCTTCCCGGCTTCCTCTCCGGCTCTCAGCTGTGTATAAGAAGCATGAGCGGTCAACAAATCGACCATCGTATTAGCAGCCAGATAAGCATGCCAATGTGCATCGATCAATCCGGGCATCAGAAATTTTCCCCGCCCATCGATCACTTCTACTTCTGCTCCGGCAACAATCGGTTCGGCCGATACTTTCCGGATCGCATTGTCCTCGATCCATACATTTCCCGTGACGGTCTTTTCACTTTTCCCGTCGAAAATCACGACATTTTGAATCAGAATTCCCTTTCCCATAGTCAGTAACGGCAATAAAGCCCATAAAATAAATACGTACAACTTCAACATAATCCAATATACAAGTTTACAAATGAACGATCTCATCGAATTTATTGTACGTAATCATCCCAGAAAAGTTTATTTCCACCTACTCTCACCCAGTAACTACCACTTCGGGCCGATATCCCCCCACTCTCCACGACACCGGTGATCTTTTTCCGATGCGGGACCGATGTCCCGGAAACGAACATCCAGAACCAGATTATGTTTTCTGTCACCACCGGTCCGTCTTTCCCTTTTGCCAGCCGGAGCATAATTTCCGTAGCCCCTAATTTTCTTATTTCCTGCTCGACCCAGAGCAACAGGAAATACCTCCACCGGTACAGGAAAATTTGTTCCCAACCGTCCAATCAACCTAGTGTTGTCGACAATAATAAATACAAAAAATATCATTAACAAACTCAGATAAATTAAATAGAAACAAAAATAGAGCGGCCGGCTTTCAAAAAGCCTTTCAAGAGAAAATAATTGAAATCAACAAATTTATTTGGCGAATAATAAAAAATAAACTATTTTTGTCATCGCTATCAAGTACTGTTTCAAACAGTTCCTTGCAATAAAAAATGGACGTTTAAATAGTTAGATGTAAAAAGGGATAGGTCACAAAACCAAAATACTTTATTGACTGAATAAGAGTTACTTAATAATGTTAAAAAAAAGGAAATATTTGTTTGTTTTGAGAAGAAAATAAACGTCGATTAAATTAGCCGGTAACGGACTTTTCGATAAATAAATTTCCTCAAAAAGTAACTTTTTCCATTTTTCTACATCATTAGTATTCAAGATCTTTGAATGTTTTGGACGTAAAAGATTCTTCCGGTGACGTCGCCGGGAATTGACCAGATATAAGAGAAACAGGCTGCATAAAAAGACAGGGTCCCGCGGAATTATCTTCTAATCAGGTGAAATCGATTCATACACTCTTTATGATATTTCACACGATAAATTCTACTTATGCATTTCTTACATACATACACACATACACACACACATGCGTAAAGCGGGACCCTTATTCCAATTAAATTCAGAGTTATAAAGTCTGTAAAGTTTATATAGTCATCGGATTCTTCGGACTTCATAAACTTTACAGACTTTATAAATTAACCTTCATCGTCCCGATAAATCGGATCACTGTAGGATATTTCCGGTAGGATCGATAGACAGATGTACTTCAGAATTTCCTTGTTCCAGATCGAAATAGTAATACGAATTGTTCGGCGTCTCATAAAAATGAATATCGTCGATGCGGTATTTTCCAAAATTCGAATGCCGGAAAGTTTCCATTACTACCGAAGGAACTTCGGCCTTGCTCACTTCCCAGGAAGTCGACAACCAATCGTTTCCCTGAAAAATCAATTCTTTAGCTTTTCCTCCATCCAGGATGTCCACTTCCAATTTACCTTTTTCATTATCCATTTCAATGATGGTAGCATCCGGATATTTTTGTTTGATCCAAATCTGGATATCCGAAGCGACAGGCATATAAGAACTCCGTTTCTCTTTAGACACTTCATTCACGGTTTTGATCAGATTGCCGTTACCGACATAATACAGGTCGGTATCCAATCCTTCTTTTTCGAGTTCGATGATATACACTGCTTCCATTCCAGCCCGTTCGATCTTGTCGATATCGTCTTTTTTCCAGGTACTGTAAACACTTTTCTCGAATTGTTCGCGGATGGCCTGTGGCAGGGAACTATACCTCAGATTACTTTCCGTCATCACCCATTTACCGGTTCCGTCGAACCAAGCCTCGTGTTCGATACCGTCTTCCCGGAATTCTGCGACATAATACCCCTGCTTTTGTTCCCACTCTACTTTATCGGACTGAGGATACTTGTTATTAAATGCCGCAACGATTTTCGCATCGGGACGATACTGGTTTTGTTGTTTACAACCGGCTATTGCAAAGCCACTGATGAATAACAAAATAAAAAGAATCAATCTGGTTTTCATATTTTTCATTTTTATGTGATCGTTTGTCTGCTGTATACGATAATCGCGGAAGGGATGTTCTAAGGAGTAATCAAACAATTCACCTTTGATTTTCGTAAGTAGTGGAGATTTCTGTAAATTTTAATCAATCACCCATTTTATGGAACATTTTGACGCAATCATTATCGGATTTGGAAAAGGGGGTAAACTACTGGCTGCTGATTTAGCTAACCGGGGACAGCAAGTAGCCATAATCGAACGTTCGGCTGCGATGTACGGAGGCTCCTGCATCAATATCGCCTGTATTCCGACCAAAGCATTGATCCATCAGGCCCAAATGATAAAGGAACTGAATCTGGCTTCTTTTGAAGAAAAGGCAGCAGCTTATCGGAAAGCTATCATAAAGAAAAACGAAATTACCACCGCTTTACGAAAATTAAATTTCGACCGGCTCAACGACCATCCGAATATAACGGTATATACAGGAGTCGCCTCATTCCGCTCATCCCGTAAAATAGAGGTAACCACCGAAACAGACCGTCTGGAGATCGAGGGGAAACGGATCTTTATCGATACCGGAGCTCTTCCGGTGATCCCGCCGATATCAGGTATCCGGGAAAGCCGACGGGTATATACCAGTACCTCACTCCTGGAACTGGACCTGCTACCGGAAACCCTGGTCATCATCGGAGGAGGATACATCGGGTTGGAATTCGCTTCTATGTTTGCGGCTTTCGGAAGTAAGGTAATCGTATTGGAAAACACAACGGAATTTTTATCCCGCGAAGACAGAACCATTGCCGAAGCTGTACGGAAAGTAATGGAAAACCAAGGAATAGAATTTCATTTCAGTATAGAAATGCAATCGATCCAGGATACCGACGAAGAGACCGTAGTGACCTATCGGGATACGACCGATAAAACCGAACACAGCCTCTTTGCCAACGCTGTTCTGGTAGCGACAGGCCGTCAGCCCAACACCGAAAGCCTCGATCCGGGAGTGGCCGGAATACATTTAAACGAACATGGAGCGATCATCGTAAACGAATATCTGCAAACAACCGCATCGGATATCTGGGCGTTGGGAGATGTCAGCGGAGGGAAACAATTCACCTATATTTCCCAGGACGATTACAGGATTATCCGGGATCAACTGTTCGGTAAAGGCAGCCGAACCATTGTCGACCGGGAACCTGTCGTATATACGGTATTTATCGATCCACCTCTATCCCGCATCGGTTTGACAGAACAAGAAGCCATCGCCAAAGGATACGAAGTGATGACCAAAACCATTCCGGTCGAGGCCATCCCCCGAGCGCGGGTATCAGGTAATACCAACGGGGTATTGAAATCTGTCGTAAATGCCAAAAACGGAAAAATTCTGGGATGTACCCTGTTTTGTATCGATTCGGGCGAAGTGATCAACAATGTGGCCCTGGTCATGAAAGCCGGACTAGACTATTCGTCGCTCCGGGATCAGATCTATACGCATCCTTCTATGAGTGAGGCCTTGAACGATCTTTTCAGCTTTTAACCCGCAAAGGGGCTTTGGTAGTATCGTTTATAATGTGCAAATTTGTCCTTTACAAATAAGCTGAACGAATTATGAACTATCTCGCCCACATTTTCCTTTCGGGTAATGACCGTTGTATTCAGATCGGTAATTTTATCGGGGATGGGGTCAAAGGGGACGGGCATAAACAATATCCCCGGAAATTCCAGCAAGGAATTTTGTTACACCGCGAAATCGATGCTTTCTCGGACCGGCATCCGTTGGTCCGGGAAGCCGTAGGGATAGGCCGGGAAACTTTCGGGCGTTATTCGGCTGTAGTGAACGACATCTTGTTCGATTATTTCCTGGCCAGCCGGTTTCAGGACTATGCCGGTCTTCCCCTCAAACGGTTCAGCCGGAGGTTTTATACCGCCTTAGCCTGGAACTACCGCCACCTGCCGGAACGTTTTCAGGGGTTCATATGGCATTTCATCCTGACTGACCGATTGTGCCGTTATGCCTCCCTAACGGGAATCCAGCAATCCCTGGAAATCATGACCCGCTACCGGGGATTGCAGATCGATCCTGCCCAAACGCCGCTATTTATGCAGGAGCACGGAGAACGATTACAAAAAATATTCCGGGAGTTTTTCCCGGAATTACACGAAAGATGCAAACAATCGATTTATCTAAAGTCGTAATCCCCCAAATTAATTACCTGCAAACTTTGCCGGATACAAATACCAATCTTTATCCTCTTTTCCTCGGTAAGCAGCCCGACTCTTACATTTCGGATAAACGGTATCGATATGAATTCTTTCGGCCTGATAATTGAATTTCATCATATCCTTATTCATTCCCGCATCCAGATGGAAAGCAAACGGAGCTTTTTATGGTACTTTTTATTAGGCTTATCCCCAATTTACCTTCTAAGTAAAACCAATATCAACTGGTTTGAATATCTGAATCTTTCTTGTGTGACAGAATAAATAAAAACCGCTAATCTGTCTGCAAAGTTTTTCAGATAGATTAGCGGTTTACAAATTGGGTTAGCGAATTCTTTCAGAATTTTGACCGGCGAATCTGCGGCTCTGATCCATTCGTACCGATCATTCTAATTTTGTCGATTCCTTTTACGCCTATCCATTCTTGAAAGGAACACCGGTCCCATTGGGGACCAGCTCCTTCTTTTCTCTAAAAGAGATTATCTGGAGTGATTAAATCCTCTGGGCTTTTGTGGTTCTCTCTTATTCCACAAAATAGCGCTATTAGTCGGTTCCTGCAATTGATTCAACTGGGCAATATTGGTTTTAATATCTTTCACCAATAGATCGGCCAGGTCTTTACCGGTTCCCTGCCGTACAACGACACGCATGATCACGACATCTTCCATATTCTTCGGCATGGTATAAGCCGGCACCTGCCATCCCTGGGCATGCAAAGCATCCGAAAGGTCATATAACGTCCATTTCCGGGAAGAATCATTTTTCAGTTTCCAGATAAACAACGGATTAGGCATATCGTCACTGAAAAATTCAAAGATCCCCATCTCTTTTAACTGTTGTTTCAGATAGAGACATACATCGATACAATTCTGCTGGATCTGCCGGTAACCTTCCATACCTAAACGCAGGAACTGGTAGTATTGTGCCAATACCTGATTGCCCGGACGGGAGAAGTTAATAGAAATACTCGGAATGTTGGCTCCCAGATAGTTCACGGCAAAGTTCATCTCTTCGGGCAGATATTGTTTATCTTTCCAAACCACCCAACCGACACCCGGATATACCAATCCGAACTTATGGCCGGAAACACTGATAGATAACACCCATTTCAAACGGAAATCCCAAACGGTATCCGGATCGATAAACGGATGGATAAAACCACCGGTAGCAGCATCCACATGAATACATATTTCCCATCCTTTTTCTGCGTTCAGTTTATCCAGGGCATCGTTGATCTCTTTTACATTATCATTCAATCCGGTGATCGTAACCCCCTGAATCGGAACGACACAAATGGTATTTTCATCACACATACCGACCACATCCTGCGGATCCATGGTAATTTTTTCCATCGTCACGGGAACCATTCTCATTTCAACGTCCCAATAGATGGCAAATTTTTCCCAAACGACCTGCATACAGGTGGAAATGATAAAATTAGGTTTATTGGTAGGCAAACCTTTGGCACGACGACGTTTTTGCCAGCGTTTCAGGGCAGCAATACCTCCCAGCATACAAGCTTCGGATGAACCGACGGTACTGGTACCGGTACAATAGGGAGGTTCGGGTGAATGCCACAATTTAGCGATAATGTTCACACAACGTCTTTCTATCTCGGCAGTTTGCGGATACTCGGTTTTATCGATCATGTTTTTGTCCATATTTTCGGTCATCACCCGGCGGGCATAGTCGTCCATCCAAGTGGTAACGAAAGTGGCCAGATTCAATCGGGCATTTCCATCCATCATCGCTTCATCGTGTACCAACTGATAAGCCACCTCTCCCGGCATAGAGGTTTTAGGCATTTCAAACTTAGGAGCTACACGGGCTTCTTCAGGTGTTCCGAAAATTGGAGTGTTTGGATTTTCTGTTTTCATAATAACAAAGTTAAATTATTGTAACGTAATAATAATGAGCTTTTTGCATTCACTCGTCAATAACTACGCCCACCGTCGTTTTTTAGTTTCGACTTCTCACAATATTTAACTTTATACTTTTTACTTTCTACCTTTTACCTCTTTTTTGTAACCTTCTTTTCCCTATTCAGTATACATACACAGAGAACGCACCTCGAGCCCCCTCAACGGTGGAATTATGGACGAAATTAAACACGACCGTGCTGAAGCACATTCCACCCGGACCTGAGATGCGTTTTCTCATCAATCTATAACAAGATGGAAGAGAATTTTTTATACTATATAGAACATAGTATCCGAATCCATTGGGAAGAACCGGCCTTAACCGACTACCAGGGCCAAACCCATACCTTCGGAGATGTAGCCCACCATATTGCCCGTTTGCACCTGTTATTCGAAGAAAGCGGAATCCGCCGGGGAGATAAAATCGCTCTTTGCAGCCGGAATCAGACCAACTGGGGAATCGCTTTTCTGGCAATCCTTTCGTATGGAGCAGTAGCAGTACCTATTTTACACGAATTCAAAGCCGACAATATCCGCCATATCGTCAACCATTCGGAAGCCCGGATTCTATTTGCCGGTACTCCCATCTGGGAAGAACTGCAAAAAGAAGAAATGCCGAAACCGGAAACCGTCATCAAGATGGAGGACTATTCTCTTTTCTATAATACCAATCCGGCACTGGCAAAAGCTCACGGACATTGGGAAGAGTTATTCAGGCAAAAATACCCCGCCGCCCTGCGTCCGGAAGATATCCATTACGAGCCGGATCAACCTGACCAGCTGGCCATGATCAATTATACTTCCGGTACAACCAGCGCTTCGAAAGGAGTGATATTGTCTTACCGCAGTATGTGGTCGAACCTGAAGTATGCCCTGGACAAAATGGGCTACAATCCGGGCGAACGGCTGGTCTCCATACTGACCATGGCTCATATGTACGGTCTGGCCTTCGAACTGATCTATCCCTTTGCCAGTGGTACACACGTTTATTTTATCTCCAAAACTCCGGCCCCGAAAATCATTAACGAAATATTTTCGGCTGTCCGTCCCAACCTGATCGTTGCCGTACCCTTGATTATCGAGAAAATCATCAAACACCGGGTACTGCCACAACTGGAAAAATTTCATATCAAGCTATTCCTGAAAATCCCCTATCTGAACCGCAGATTAAGGCTGTCGATCCGGGATAAAATCGTCAATGCTTTCGGGGGACGTTTCAAACTGATCGCTATCGGAGGCGCAGCATTAAATTTCGAAGTAGAGAAATTCCTTTCTTCCGTACAATTTCCTTACACCGTCGGTTACGGTATGACCGAATGCGGTCCGGCCATTTCTTATGACGACTGGCACACCTTCAAAGCCGGTTCGTGCGGTAAAGCTGTCGACCGGATGGAAATTGCCATCAACTCCTCCGACCCCGAAAATATCGTCGGAGAAATATTAGTGCGGGGAGCGAATGTCATGGACGGCTATTATAAAAACCACGAAGCCACTTCGTCCGCTATCGACGAAGACGGCTGGTTGCATACCGGCGACCTGGGAACTATCGACAGTGAGGGTTATCTCTTTATCAAAGGCAGAAGTAAGAACATGATCCTGGGTCCCAGCGGACAAAATATTTATCCCGAAGAAATCGAGGACCGGCTGAATGCCCTACCCTATGTTTCCGAATCGCTGGTCATTGAAAAGGACGGTAAATTAATCGCCCTCGTCTATCCGGATTATGAAGTAGTGAAAAAAGAAAAGATCAGCCCTGAGCAGCTTAAAACTAAAATGGACGAAAACCGTAAACTCCTCAACCATATGCTGCCGATGTACAGCCAGGTTGCCCGTTTAAAAATCCAGGAAACCGAATTCGAGAAAACGCCAAAACGAAGTATAAAACGTTATCTGTATCAATAAAATAGAAAAATACGGACTCATTTTTTTCTTCCAACGTTTCCGGTTTAATACCTAAAATTCTATCTTTGCTCAAATAAACCCATGATTATGGAAGAAAATTTTATAAAATATATTGAACAGAGCATTAAAGATCATTGGGATCTGCCTGCCTTGACCGACTTTAAGGGAGCTACCAGTTCTTACAAAGATGTAGCCCGTAAAATCGAGAAATTACACCTTCTTTTCGAACATTGCGGAATCCGTAAAGGGGATAAGATCGCTCTTTGCAGCCGGAATACCAGCAGTTGGGGTATCGCTTTTCTGGCCACACTTTCTTACGGAGCTGTAGCTGTACCCATACTCAACGAGTTTAAACCCGATAATGTCCATCACATCGTGAACCATTCGGAAGCCCGTTTGCTCTTTGCCGGAGATGTGGTCTGGGAAAATCTCGACGAATCGGCTATGCCCGACCTCGACGGCGTACTCCGGATCGAAGATTACTCGCTCCGCACCTCGAATAGCAAGCAACTGACCGAAGCCAGAGCCAGATTAAACGAACTGTTCGGAAAAAAATTCCCCGATCGTTTCCGTGCCGAAGATGTTCATTACGAATACGATACGCCCGACCAGCTGGCCGTGATCAATTATACCTCGGGCACCACCAGTTCTTCCAAAGGAGTGATGCTGCCTTACCGTAGCTTGTGGACCAACCTGCAATTTGCCATCGATACCTACGGGATCAATCCGGGTGAACAAATCGTATGTATGCTCCCGATGGCTCATATGTACGGCCTGGCTTTTGAATTTATTTACCAATTTGTCAACGGGACCCACATCCATTTTTTATCCCGTACCCCGTCACCGAAAATCATAGCAGATGCTTTCGCCACGGTAAAGCCCGATCTGATCATTACGGTTCCCCTGGTTATTGAAAAGATCATCAAGAAGAAAGTTTTCCCGACCATCGAGAAACCGCATATGAAATTACTGATGAACATACCGATCATCAACGATAAAATCAGGGAAAGCATCCGGCAAAAGGTCATCGACGCCTTCGGAGGAAAATTCAAAGAATTAATCATCGGAGGAGCAGCCCTGAACAAGGAAGTAGAGATCTTTCTCCGCTCGATTCGTTTTCCTTACACGGTGGGATACGGCATGACCGAATGTGGTCCTCTGCTCACTTACGACAACTGGAAAACTTTCCGTCAGAGCTCCTGTGGCAAGGCAGTGCCTCGTGTCGAACTTCGGATCGACTCCGGCGATCCCCAACATATCGTAGGGGAAATCCTGGCTAAAGGGATTTGTGTGATGACCGGTTACTACAAAAATCCGGAAGCTACGGCTGCCGCCATCGACCGGGACGGCTGGCTACATACCGGAGATATGGGAATCATCGACCAAGACGGCTACCTGTTTATCAAAGGACGATGTAAAAACATGATCCTCAGCTCAAACGGTCAGAACATTTATCCTGAAGAAATCGAGGATAAACTCAACAACATGCCCTATATCAGCGAATCCATCGTTATCGAAAAAGAAGGAAAACTCGTAGCCCTGATCTACCCCGATTTCGATCTGGTAAACGAAGAAAAAATTACCGATGAGAAACTGGACGAACTGATGACCGCCAACCTGAAAGAAATCAACCAACAGCTCCCGGCTTACAGCCAGCTGAATACTTACAAGCTCTATAACGAAGAGTTCGAGAAAACCCCGAAACGGAGTATTAAACGATTTTTGTATCAGTAAAAGCAAGATAAATTTTCAATTTTTCGTACCTTCGTAGGCTGAAAAATTGTAAAGATGAAAAAAATAAAACATAAACCTGTTTCCTCCAAAACGGAGAAAAAACAGGTTTCTTTGCTACCGGAATTTTTAAAAGAACAACGGACACGTATCCTTCTGGGAATTGCGTTGGCTTTGGTATCGTTGTATATTCTCTTCGCCCTGATCGGTTTCTTCTTTTCGGGAGGTATCGATCAAAGTCTGGTCGATGGTCCCTGGGGGAAAATCATTACCAATCCGGAAATCGAAGTCAGTAATCCTGCCGGAAAGATCGGAGCCTGGATTTCGGACCTATTGATCAACCGGTGGTTCGGTATATCTTCTTTCATTCTTTGCTATCTTTTATTATTATGCAGTTTCCGTCTGGGGAGTATCAAAGTAAAAAACTTCAGCCGCAGGTTATTCATCGGTATGTGTATTATTCTTTGGATCTCTTTATTCCTGGGTTTTCTCTCGGAGAGTATTTCCAATCTTTTCGAAGTCGGCACAGGCTACCTATTCCCGGGGGGAGGCCATGGACATTTTGTCAGCGTCTGGTTGAACTCATTGGTAGGACGTATCGGGACTATGCTGATTCTGATCCTCACTTTTATCGCCATTCTGTTTTTCGGATTCGAACGGACTTTCTATAAATGTGTCGATTATATCAAAGAACAAATCCGCCGTCACCAGGAAAAGGCACTGGCCGCACTAGCCGAACGGGAAGCCCGTGCTGCAGCTGCCCGTGAAGAAGCACAACGGCAAGCCGACGCACAACAAGATCCCGAAGACGAAGATACAACAAGCGATTCCGACAAGGAGAACGCAGACGAAGAACAAGAGGATTTTCCCCATGACAACGACGGTACGTTCCAACCGGAGGATACCGATTTTTCCAGTCAACCGGAGCGTTTGTTAGCACCGAAAGAAACAACGGATCAAAATCCGGAAGCAATCACCTTGCAACAAGGTTTCAACCGCATGTCCGCTTCTATCAACGATTTCGAATTCAGCCAGGAACTATCGGATTTATCGGATGACCGAGCAAAATCGTCTACCGATGATGAAGAAGAAGGAGATACCGACTTACCGGCCGGAAACGATCAGGACATCACCTTGACCATCAGCAATAAGGATCAGGAAGAAACCGTCGATCAGAACCAGCCGACCGAAGATTACGATCCGACCCTCGACCTGTCCAATTACCAATATCCCGGTTTAGAACTCCTCGAAGAGCATTCCTCCGGTAATCCGAAAGTCACCCAGGAAGAATTGGATGCCAACAAAAACAGGATTGTAGAAACGTTGCGTAATTACAAAATCGAAATCACCAAGATCAAAGCAACCATCGGTCCGACCGTCACCTTGTATGAGATCGTACCGGCTCCGGGTGTCAAGATTTCCAAAATCAAAAACCTTGAGGACGACATAGCGCTTAGCCTTTCTGCTTTGGGCATCCGGATCATCGCCCCTATTCCCGGAGCAGGAACGATCGGTATCGAAGTGCCGAACCAAAATCCGGAGGTAGTCTCCATGCGCGGTATCATCGCTTCCAAGAAATTCCAGGAATCCAAATACGCTTTGCCGGTAGCTTTGGGCAGAACCATCTCTAACGAGACGTATACTTTCGATCTGACAAAGATGCCCCACCTTTTGGTTGCCGGAGCTACCGGACAAGGTAAATCGGTCGGATTGAATGCGATCATCACTTCACTGCTTTACAAGAAACACCCGTCCCAACTGAAGTTTGTGATGGTCGATCCTAAAAAAGTAGAGCTCAGTATCTATTCTATCATAGAAAAACATTTCCTGGCCAAATTGCCGGATGAAGAAGAAGCGATCATCACCGAGACCGCTAAAGTAGTCAATACGCTCAACTCCCTGTGTATTGAAATGGACAGCCGTTACGACCTGCTCAAAATGGCACAGGTAAGAAACATTAAAGAATATAATGAAAAATTCATCAAAAGACAACTGAACCCCAATAATGGACATAAATACCTTCCCTATATCGTGGTGGTTGTGGATGAATTTGCCGACCTGATCATGACTGCCGGTAAGGAAGTAGAAACCCCGATCGCCCGGATCGCCCAGCTGGCACGTGCTGTAGGTATTCATATGATCATCGCTACCCAGCGGCCTTCTACGAATATCATCACCGGGGTGATCAAAGCCAACTTCCCGGCCCGAATCGCTTTTAAGGTCGCTTCCATGATCGACTCCCGGACAATCCTGGATTCACCGGGTGCCAACCAGCTGATCGGACGTGGTGATATGCTGATATCGGTAGGTAGTGAGATGACACGGGTGCAATGTGCTTTTGTGGATACTCCCGAAGTAGATGCGATCACCCACCATATTGCCAGCCAACAGTCATATCCGAGTGCTTTTGCCCTACCGGAATATGTACCTGAAAACGAAGGGAACGGCCTCAACGACATCGACCCGGGATCACGCGATCCGTTGTTCGAAGAAGCAGCCCGGCTCGTAGTCAGCACCCAACAGGGTTCCACCTCTTCCATCCAGCGGCGGTTTTCTATCGGCTACAACCGGGCCGGCCGTATCATGGACCAACTCGAGGCAGCCGGCATCGTCGGTCCCTTCGAAGGAAGCAAAGCCCGGCAAGTGTTGATATCCGACGAATATTCACTCGAGCAAATGCTAAAATGAGGCATTTGCTCTTCAACTTCTAATTTTTAATTTTTTACCGATGTTCCTAGAAAAAGTTTACTCCGGCCGAAATCAATGGTATTTCTACATTTTTTCGTTACTGATTATTTTCACTGCAACACAAATCGGCAGTCTTCCCCTGGTGGGATATATGATTATGGAAGACCCTTCCATCTTGCAAGGAGGGGATATATCGGCAGCCACAAGTACGAATACAGGGTTGGCTTTAACCTTACTCAGTTTTGCCGTAGGTTTCTTCACCATCTTATTTTGTGTTAAATATATCCATCATAAAAAAACGGCAGATATCGTAACCGGCCGGCAACGGATAGATTGGGGCAGGATTTTTTTCGGTGCTGCTGTCTGGGGTATTTTATCCCTGATCACCCTGGCCCTCCCTTTCTTTTTCGGAGATACCTCCCATCTGGTATTTCAATTCGAACCGGTTCATTTCCTGATTCTGGTCGTTATCTCGCTACTCCTTTTTCCTTTTCAGACCTCTTTTGAGGAGTTGCTTTTCCGGGGATACCTCATGCAGTGGTCGGCCCTGCTCTTCAAATACCGCTGGGTAGCTGTCGTTATCACGGGTGTCCTGTTCGGCATCCTGCACGGCGCCAACCCCGAAGTCGAAGAATTCGGCATGTGGGTGGCCCTTCCCCAATACATTCTGATGGGATTGATCCTGGGCTTTGTAGCGGTGAAAGACGACGGAATGGAATTATCCCTGGGATTGCATATGGCCAATAATATTATAGCAGCCATCACCATAACCTCCGATTCTTCTACCCTGCAAACCCACGCCCTTTTCAAAGACCTGCATCCGACAGCTTCGCATTTCGACACGCTGACGATGCTTGTCGCCGGTGTGATCTTCATCTGGATTTGCAACCGGAAATATCACTTTTGGGGAAAGATCTGTTTATGGAAAAAGATCCAAAAGGAAAGCAACGAGATGTAAAGTGTTATTTTTTTCTTAAAACTTCGGCATTTCCGTGCTGAGACTTATTTTTAAATTTTCAATTGATTACCTTTGGCAGCATCGCAAACGTTAGATTTTTTTTATATCAATAACTATTTACAAACATGAGAAAATTTACCTGTTTCACCTTGGGCTTACTGTTAGCTTGTGCAGTGACCGTGAATGCCCAGGAACAAAAGAATGATCAGGAAGGTTACAAATTTACGGATATCAAACGCCTTCCGACAACAAGTGTTAAATCGCAGGATCGTGCCGGAACCTGTTGGTCCTGGTCGACTATTTCTTTTTTGGAATCTGAAATCATGCGTATGGGCAAAGATTCGCTCAGCCTGTCTCCGATGTATGTCGTATGGAACACCTATCATGCCAAAGGAGATAAATACGTACGGATGAACGGCCATGTAAACTTCGGACAGGGAGGCGCTTCTGCCGATGTGACCTGGGCAATCCGGAACTACGGTATTGTTCCGTTGTCTTTATACAGCGGCCTGAACTACGGCGAAGAAGTACATGTACACGGCGAATTGGATGCTATCCTGAAAGGTTATCTGGACGCTGTTGTCAGCAATCCTAACAAAAAATTAAGCACTGCGTGGTTAAGAGGTTATGACGGTATACTGAATGCTTATCTGGGCGAAAAACCGGAAAAATTCACCTGGCAAGGAAAAGAATATACTCCGATGACTTTCGCAACAGATGCCTGTGGGCTGAATATGGACGATTATGTCAGCCTGACTTCTTTCACCCACCATCCGTTCTATACTCAATTCGCTCTGGAAGTAGAAGATAACTGGATCGGCGAAATGTCATACAATCTTCCGTTGGATGAATTGATGGATGTACTCGACAAAGCGATCGACAAAGGCTACACTTTCTCCTGGGGATCAGACGTTTCTGAAATCGGTTTCACACGCGACGGCCTGGCTGTTGTTCCGGATGTGAACATCAAAGAAATGAGCGACGCTGAAATCGCGAAATGGGTGAAAATGCCGAAAACACAACAACAAGCCGAATTGCTAAAGAAACCGGGTAAAGAAAAAGAAATTACCCAGGAACTGCGTCAGCAAGAATTCGACAATAAACTGACTACCGACGACCATGGCATGCATGTAATAGGTAAAGCTGTCGATCAAATCGGAAATAAATATTTCATCGTGAAAAACTCTTGGGGTGACTATGGTAAATACAAGGGATACCTGTATGCTTCTTATCCTTTTGTAGCTTACAAGACTACTTCAGTGATGATTCACAAAGATGCTCTTCCCAAAGACCTGAAAAAGAAATTGGGTATAAAATAGACATTTGTGACGTAAAAGTTTTGAAAGGCCAAGGAAGTTATGATAATTTCTTCGGCCTTTTCTATTTTACGCCTTTGAGGTTTTCGACCTTTTAACTAACTTTGCAAAGAATATAAGATTAAATCAACGACATATGAATAATGCTATCAAAATCAAAGACAACATCTACTGGATCGGCGTAAATGACAGAAGAACTCATATTTTCGAAAACTACTGGCCTCTCCCTAAAGGAGTAGCCTACAATTCGTATGTGATTGCAGACGAAAAAGTAGTCGTCATAGATACCGTCGAACGCAGCCGGATGGATGATTATCTGAATAGTCTGCAAGCTGTGCTCCAAGGCCGGAAGGTTGATTATTTGATCATCAATCATATGGAACCGGACCATACGGGAGCAATCAAAAACCTGCTCTGCCATTATCCCGACCTGACGGTAGTGGGCAACTGTAAAACTTTCCCCATGCTCCAAAATTATTACGGAGTAGATTCCAACTTGCTCGAAGTAAAGGAAGGCGATTCACTGAACATCGGTAAACGTACCCTGAATTTTTATATGGTTCCGATGTTGCACTGGCCCGAAACCATGGTTACCTATCTACCGGGCGAGAATATCGTATTCAGCGGGGATGTGTTCGGAGCTTTCGGAACCCTGGACGGTGGTATTTTCGATGACCAGGTCGATCTGGATTACCTGGAAGAGGAAATCAGCCGTTATTATTCGAATATCGTCGGGAAATACGGTATGCCGGCACAAACAGCCCTGAAGAAATTGAATACACTCACTTTCAACACGATATGTGCTACCCATGGTCCGATCTGGCGCTCACATGTGTGTGATATCATCGCTAAATATGAAAAATGGAGTAAATACGAAACCGAAGAAGGAGTGGTGATCGCTTTCAGCAGTATGTACGGTCACACGGAGCAGATGGCGGACACGATCGGACGTTTCCTCGCCGAACAAGGCGTTAAAAAGATACGGATCCACGACACTTCGAAGACACATCCTTCTTATATCATCAACGATATTTTCCGCTACAAAGGAGTGATCCTCGGCAGTTGTGCCTATAACGGCGGTATCTTCCCAACTATGGAAACCCTGTTGTGCGAACTGGAAAATATGGGCATTAAAAATCACCTTCTGGCCTATTTCGGTAATAAAACCTGGGGAGGCGGAGCCATCCCCCGACTGAAAGCTTTTGCAGAAAAAATGAAGTGGGAAGTGGTAGCAGAACCCAATGAAGCACTCGGAGCTATGAAATCTTCCGACATCGAGCAATGTAAAGCTATCGCCCAAGCTATGGCAGAAAAAATTAAAAAGAGTTGATAAGTTGATGAGTTAAAAGAGTTGCTAAGTTACTGAGTAACTAAGATATGAGTTGGAGAAGTTAAAAGAATTATTAAGTTGAGAAGAGTTTATAATCCCCATACTTATTTCAATTCAGTGTAATTTTATTGAAAACTTATTTAACTCAGCAACTCTTTTAACTCAGTAACTCAGCAACTCTCCAAGAAGATTGTTACTGTTATCCCCAATCCGAATTTTTTCTGGTCATAGATGAATGTAGCCGACGTCTTTTCACCTATTCCCAAAATCCCCCAAAACCGAAACCAGGCTCCCTTAACTAATATAACTTGTAATCCTTTTTAAAACTTTATTCATTATCTGATTTTAAGCTGTAACTAATCAGCTCGTCCATCCGTCCTACATGTGATATCTCGGTTTTTGACCGGATCAAATGGACCACCAGGTTACAAATGAATAAAATCAAGCATATGAATAAAACTCTACTTTTCCTGCTGTTACCAGGACTCCTGATTTCCTGTAAACCCACTCCCCCATCCGGAGATAACGGGGAGATCGTTCCCCTGACTTCGGAATGTTTGTTAAAAAACAGTGACCTATATATGAAATATCCATATAAAATAAAAGTACAGGATTCTATAATGTGTATTTGGGACCTGCATGGAGGAGATCGGTTCTATCATCTCTATTCTTATCCTGAGCTGCAATTCATCACTTCCTTTGCCGTGAACGGCCGCGGGCCGGAAGAATATATTTCGACAGGGGGATTTTGTATGGACAAGCAACATATTTATGTTTTCGACACTAGCCGGGCCCGCCTTTCGATCTTCCGGAAAGACAGTCTGATGCAACAACGCATTTCCCCTGCCCGGATAATCGACTACCCTCAAGCCGGCATTCCGATACTGAATTTTTGCCGGACGGACCAAGGGTTTGCCTTGCTCAATTTCGACGGACCGGAACGGATTGCATTTATCGATACTTGTGGACATCTGCTGAACAAAAAATACGAGATTCCGTGGGGAAATACCGCAAAAAACAAAGCCTACCCGACGATGACAGCCTCACTATGGAACTCTTATCTCGACTATAATCCCGACAATCACCTATTAGTCCTTGTCACCCAAAACGGAGAATTACTGGAAATCCATAACCTGGCGTCGGATTCTTCCCGGTTCATTGTCGGCAAAGGAGGTGAACCTGATTTTTTGAGTGATAAAAACGGACTCCTTGTCGGCAAAATCAAGGGTTATCAGGATGTACAAGTCGGGAAAAAAGCCATCTACACCTTATTCTCGGGCACCGATCACCAAGAAGAACTCAAAAAAATGATGAAGGGGCAGCCTACTCCTGATGGTGGCAATTTGTTTTTAGTATACGACCTCGACGGTAAGCTGATCCGGAAATTTTTGCTCGATCACTATACCAATGGTATAGATGTCCACGAAGACAGCAATATACTTTATACCGTAAGTTCTTCTGAAGAAAATGCAATCAACAAATATCGGTTACCACTCTGATAGCCTATTACTGAAAATCTATGAAAAAAATTTTTTATTACCTTTTGCCTCTCTTCTTGTTGAGTCAGTCCGGAACAGCCCAACAAGATTCATTGACTTTACGGATTACAGACGAGAAAGGCCAGATCATCATCGGAGCCATAGTCCTGCAATATCCCGAATCGTATCTTCTCGGAGCCTCTAATGAAAAAGGTGAGGTAGAAATAAAGGGGCTCCATATCCCCGCTCGGCAACAACTCGTTTTTCAATGCCTGGGATATGAGATGAAAGCCCTGCCTTTTCAAGAAGTGAAACAACATCCGAACGTCCGGTTAAAAGAAAAAACCACCGAATTGCCCGAAGCAGTAGTCCTCGCACAACCACTGCCTCGACTTCTCGCTCTCACTCACAAACAACTTTACAAAAAATACCCGGCGAAAAAAGAATATGTCCGGTATTATGCCCCTGCCTCCTACTATAAATCGGTAGAATGTAAAGGCCATTGCGTAAATCTACGCCATGAATACGGGCTTTTCATTTGATGAAAGTCCAAACGGCCAGAACCATCCTTTTCAATCACTTTTTTAAACCCTAATCCGTCATGATAAAAGTCTTTATCTACAGCTGTCTGCTCCTCGTTTTCCTCATAAATTGTAAAAGCAACATCCCGGAAGCCCGGAATAAGACCGATTATTCACAAATTACTCATTATTCGTCACGTTCCGCTCATCCGATATCTTCCGTCAATTTCGATACCATACGAATCGATGCCGGTAATGAAAACGAAATGACCTCCCTGCTAGGGAGTTTTCTTTTTCTGGGAGATACCCTTTGTTTTGCCGACCGGGAACTATCAGAGAAAAGGGCATTAGGTCGAGGATGAGAGGTAAGTGTATGGAAATGAGAGGGATTTACAGTATATCTCTATGGTTTGCATTGAGGGATAAAGTGTAGAAGATGTGGATTTGTGCAGAAGTTCCGTTACCAAATCGTTAGTCTATTCTCCGAATGGTAACGAAGAGGCAAGAGAAAGTAACAGACGGAAGAGTGTTCGGTAATTCGCCTTTCTGTCGTTACGGTGCTGATGCTTTGTGACACAGGGTTTTGCGTAGCTTGGAACGCTTCGGTAACGGGTAACTTTGCCCATAAAACAGAAGCGTATGCAAACAGACAAATTCAAGGTGTTGCTCTACCTCAAAAAGAGCGGATTGGATAAGTCGGGACAAGCTCCGATTATGGGACGTATAACCTATGGACGAACGATAGCCCAATTCAGTTGTAAACTGTCGTGCGACCCCAAGTTGTGGAATGCTCGTGAGAGTAGACTGAATGGCAAGAGTCGTGAGGCAGTGGTTACGAATGGCAAGTTGGAGCGTTTGCTCCTCTCGGTACAGTCGGCTTATAGAGTTCTTTGTGAGCGAGGGATTGTCTTTACAGCGACAGACATCAAAGAGCAGTTCCAAGGAAGTATGCAAAGCCAAATCACCTTCTTGGAGCGATACGACCGAATGGTCAAGGAGATGGAGCAAAAGGTGGGTATAGAAATAAAGGCGACGACTTTAAACAGTTACTACACTACTCGTAAGCATCTGCAAGCCTTTATCTGTGAGAAGTACCACACGACAGATATTTCTTTCGGTCAAATTGAAGAAGATTTCTTGGAATGCCTGCAACACTATTCTGTCGGGAAGTTGGGACATTCACAAGGCTATTATCGCAAGATGGCTTTGGCGGTGAAGAAAGTCTGCCGTTTGGCATATCGTGAGGGCTTGACAGAGCGACAACTGTTCGCTCACGTACAGATAGAACGAGGAGAGAATAAACAACCTCGCGCCTTGGATAGAGCTTCGTTGGATAAGTTGCTGGGATTGACCTTTGAGCCGTATGAAGTGGAGTTGGAAACCGCCCGCAATCTCTTCCTCTTTTCTTGCTTTACGGGGGTCGCCTATTGCGATATGGTCGCCATTGGTCGGGAGCATCTCTTTGCGGACGATGAGGGGGCGTTATGGCTGAAGTTCCGCAGACAAAAGACTGATACGCTTTGTCGTGTAAAGCTCTTGCCTGAAGCCATACACTTGATAGAGCATTATCAATCTGACGAACGAACCACGCTCTTTGCTCCCATTGCCTATTCGGCTTATCTTACCCAACTCAAAGCCTTACAGCTTCGGGCTGGCATCTCTATTCCCCTTTCGGCACACGTTGGTCGCCACACCTTTGCGACCTTGATTACTTTGGAACGAGGTGTTCCAATCGAAACGGTTAGCCGAATGTTGGGGCATAGCAACATCCAAACGACCGAGCGATACGCCCACGTTACTCCGAAAAAGCTCTTCGATGAGTTCGAGCGATTTCTCTCTTTCACTGAAAACCTAACCCTAACCATATAAGAGCTATGCGCAGTACATTCAAAATTCTATTCTATATCAACAAGAGCAAGACCAAGGCGGACGGCACAACATCTATCCTTTGCCGTATCACCATTGACGGTGTGAACGTAGTGATAACCACAGGGGAAAGTGTCCTTCCTCACGATTGGAGCGTGAAGCGAGGGGAAACAATGGACAAGAAGACCAACCAACGCCTGCAAACCTTTCGGGAGGAAATCGAACAAGGGTACAATACCCTGCTCTACAAATATGGAGCAGTGAGTGCCGAGCTTCTGAAGAACTACTTACAAGGCATCGGACGGAATCCAACGACACTTCTTGCCCTTAGTACAGAGGAACTCAATGCCCAAAGAGAAAGCAAGAGTGAGGGAACGTATAGCAACAATCGAAGTTCCGATAAACAGCTCAATGCTTTTGTGCGAAATCGTGGCGAAGAGGATATTCCCCTAACGGCTCTAACGATAGACTTTTTTGATGATTACCGTTTTTATTTGAAGAAGGAGGGCTATGCTCCTGCAACGATAAACAAGCATCTCTGTTGGTTGAGTCGGTTGATGTATCGAGCCGTCAGTCAAGGGACAATACGCTTCAATCCGTTTGAAGAGGTGAAATATGAAGCCGTGGAGCGCAAACCTCGTTTCCTGAGCAAGGGCGATGTGGCAAAACTCTTGGCATTCCCGTTGCAGGAGGAAGGGGCGGAACTAAGCCGAAGGATGTTTCTCTTCTCCGTCTTTACGGGTTTGGCTTTTGCCGACTTGCAGAGCCTAAGAGCTTCGCAAATCGAAACGAACAGTGAAGGGAAGCGGTATATCCGCAAGGCAAGACAGAAAACGGAAGTGGAGAGTTTGATACCCTTGCATCCGATAGCGGAGCAGATACTTTCGCTTTATACCAAGGAGGAGAGCAAGGAAGATTACAAGATATTCCCCGATACAATGAGCAAGAGCAAACTGCTTACCCATCTTAAAGCCGTGGGGTTGGCGTGTGGCATTCGCACTCCGCTGGGCTACCACGTTGGTAGGCATAGTTTCGGCACGCTGACCTTGGAAGCAGGCATTCCAATAGAGAGCATTGCCAAGATGATGGGACATTCGTCCATTGCCAGCACGCAAATCTACGCCCAAATCACTGACCAAAAGATTGCAAAGGATATGGAGAGGTTGATGTAACAAAGAGAGCAAATAACTTGAATATAAAAAAGAGCTTGTTCCAGTTAATGAAACAAGCTTTTCTTATAGCAAATAATTTATAATGATCTTTTTGCATTATCCCTTAGATGTTTTGATATGCAATTTTATTTTTTTCATCGCCCAGTCGTAATGGCTGGCAGTTGCCGAAACGCAGTAAGCTCCGAGTGGGGAAGTTCCTGTCCAAGCGAGTGCTCCTTTGGCAAAGAGTTCATCGTTGGAGAATTGCTCTATCAGTGCCATTACATCTTTGTGGCTCTCTCTTAACTTTGCTTTAGCTTCCTCCAATGGCGTATTTTGGTGCTTCTTCCAAAACCCAACATTCATTGTCGGATAGGTTTTCCAGTTGTACGGTTCGGGCAGAAAGGGCTTAGGCTCGCCGTTACTATTGGCTTGCACCCAATCCAATAACAGTTGATGCCACTCGTACAGATGCACAAGCACATCTCGCAGGTTCTTGTCCCTGCCCCAATGTGTTTCTTTCCCGGCCGTTGCCATTTCGTCGGCAAAGGCTGTCTTCTGCCGTTCTTCGCTCATACTGTCGATAAGTTTCCACATCTTGTCGAATTGTCCGTTGGCGGATGCTGTCAAATCCGCTTTTGTCGTTGCTCTTGCCATAGTCTTTATTACTCATTATATAGTTGATAAAACTCCAGCCAATGCCCGTCGGGGTCTTCAAAAGTCAGCAACTTGCCGTATGGCTCTTCTCTGATGTTGCCGATGATCTTCACATTTTTGCTTTTCAATTCATCCCGGACAAGTTCAATGTCCTCCACCTCAAACATAATCCTTGTTTTACTCGCAACGACTTCACCATTGCTCTCCGGTCTTTTCAGGATGGCAAACGATGTCTCGCCCAAAGCGAACTCTATCCAGTCGCCATCGACAACTTTTATGTCAAATCCGATATTGCGATAGAATTCTTGAGACCTCTGCAAATCGCTGACATAAATCCAGCAGGCATATATCCTTTTAATCTTCATTCTTATCGTGTTCTTTTTCCGCACTCCGTGCAAACCTTGTCATGCAATGAGACAATGCCGCCGCATTCCGTGCAGGTGTATCGAGCGGAGTGTGTTTCCATGAAATAAAATACCCCGTTTCCCTTTACAATCTCACTATTTTCGACCAGACTTTCATCGTAATGGCTGTTATAACTTTTTTCGAGGTTTCTTATAAGTCTACAAGGGAAGTCACCACACTGATAGCAATAAGTAATCTCTTTCAGCTGCACGCAGTCTTTTATCTTGCATTTTCGGCAATGCACTGGTTTACTTTTGTTTTCTTGCATGCAGCCACTGCAAGGCTTCTGTATTTTCCTCGTATGACAATGCTTATAGCATACCGTACAGTTCATGCCACAGGGAGCGAACATTTCTATGTCAATGCTGTCAATTCTCATACCTGTCTTTTCTCTCCTTCCACTCTTCCAAAGTGAGTTTTGTGAAGTGTTCTGTTCGAAAATCGTTCAGCAATAGCACGAGCTTATCGTATTCCGTATGGCTGTAAGTGAATCCGCATTTCTCTTGCACTCGTTTTGATTTCTCGTTGCCATCAAAATATCCGCACCAAACGGTAGTCATCTGCAAATCCTCAAAGGCATACCGAAGCAATTCGCTGACGGCTTCGGGAATCAGACCTTGCCCCCAATATGGCTCGCCTATCCAATAGCCAATCTCACATTCGCTGCCTGTCATCTTTGCGAAGCGAATCTCGCTCCTTACTGTCATGATACCTACGCTGCCGACTGTTTCGCCAGTCTCTTTCAGAACAACAGCGTATGTCTCCGGAGCAGATAACACGCTCTTGATGATTTCGCGGCTGTTCTCAACACTCGTGTGCGGCGACCAACCTGCGATGGGACCGATATTCGGATTGCAGGCATACTTGTAGAGTGCTTCGGCATCGCTTTCCTGCCACGGTCTTAAAATCAAGCGTTTGGTTTGTAATTCCATACTCCTATTGATAAAAGTTTTTTCTTTTATTGTCTGCCCTTCGGTCATTGCATCTGACTAATTACATGACGAGGTTGCCCTCGTTGTCAATCTTCCAAAAAGGATTGTAGGCTACCTCGAACACATAGCCGTCCAAATCCTTGAAATAGCCGCTGTAACCGCCCCAAAACACTTTCTGTGCAGGCTTCACAACGGTTGCCCCGAGCCGTTCGGCTTCCTGCATCACGGCATCGACTTCTTCCTCCGATGTGGCGTTATAGCTGATTGTCATGCCTGAAAAAGCTGTCTGTTGGTGACTTAGCGTTGTGTCTTTTTCCAATTCTTGCAGTGGATATAGTCCTAAAACTATCCCGCCCAAAGGAAACAGGGCGTAGGATTCCTGACTCTGTTGCGACTTCTTCCAGCCTAAGCCCTCATAGAAAGCCAATGCCTTTTGAAAGTCCTTTACTCCCAACGTGATTAAAGTGAGTTTCTGTCTCATGAGTTGTACTTTATAGAATTTGCCGTAAAGTTACTCATTCGTAGCGAGGAGGACGAATGAAACGGCAAGAAAATCATCTACCTCAGAAACTCTATCTCCGATAATTCTCTTGTAGCAGTCGGCTGATGTCGGAGAGACGATAGAGTATTTTTCCTGCGATTTGGGTGTAGGGGATAATGCCTTTGTCCCGATAGTCCTGCAAGGTACGAGGACTGACGAAAAGCCGTTCGCATACCTCTCGCCCCGTGAGATAGATTTCTCCCCCGAACAGCGGACGGTGCGTTTGGGCAATTTCTCGCATACGTTTACTTACTTCTTGAATGCCCGAAATGAGTTGTTTCATTTCGGGCGTTTCCTTGTTGATGGTTTCGTATTCCATAGTTGCGGTTATTAACGGTTGGACTTGGCAAGGAGTGCTTCCACATCCTCACGTTTGTAATAGCACTTGTGCCCGATTTGGATAAAGGGCAATACGGACATATCCCGATAGTGCTGGAGCGTCCGTTTGCTGATGTTCAGTATTCGGCACACGTTCCCGTTGTGCAATAAGTCGGGGACTTCGGGCTTCGTTCCGAATTGTTCTCTCACACAAAAAGCCAACTCTTCGATGCTCTTTTTCAGTTCCTCCCAAGCGGAGGTGTCGATGGCGGTAAATCTCATATCAATATCGTTTTTAATTGTCGTTTTTCTCTTTTTGGTGCAAATATATGCAGGTGCAATCCTTGTCCCAAGCCCCGATGAAATCAAGGGAAATAAAAGGAACTCACAGGCAAATGTACAAGTGCAAATCGCCTAATTCACCCACCTTTATCTAAGTGCGTACTTGTGGCTCTGATATGGTGTGAAATGTCCGCACGACACAACGGGAAAAAGATACCGAGCAATCTCACGGTTGCTTGGTATCTTTTCTTTGATTACTCGGCATCTTTTGGAGGTTCTCTCGTCAATGATAATTCTCGCTTGCATATCCCTCGAAGAAAAAGGGTGCAAGAGTCAGCAATCCGATGAAGTTGGTTTCCGAGCCGTTCTTCTCTCGATTCTCTTCTTTTGAATGGTTTCGTCCCAATTTCTCCCGTTTACCCCGTCCATTTTCGGAGCATTTTCCCGTACCCCGAAGCAACAAACTCGTAAACCTTGGCGGTATAGGTTCGGCTCTCTAACTTGGTTTCAGCATCTGTTTTCGGGTGAAAGTTCAAAATCAAGCAACGAAAAGAAGAACGAACAATGAAAAGAAACAAGCAAACGAGAAATGCCATAGATACTTTCTTCTTTCACTGTGAAAGGAGATATACGGTGAAAAGAAAAAAGCAAGGAAAGGCTTTTTGTTTTTTATCTGCCGAGAAGTGCAACAAGGCCCGTCCTCCGTGAGCCGACAATCTTTTCCCTTTCACCGTTTGAATCAACTTTTTATTCACACAATAATCATCGAATCAACTTATGAAATCAAGATATTACGACTTACAAAACATCAAGGCGATACCGATAGCCGACTATCTGCACGCCTGCGGCATCAAGCCTGCGAAGCGTTACAACGGATACGCCCTCTATCACGCACCCTATCGAGAAGACCCCAACGCCAGCCTGAAAGTGGACTTTCGGCAAAACCTGTGGCACGACTACGGCACGAGCCAAGGGGGAAGCATCATCGACCTTGTGATGCAGATGCGTGGATGCAGTGCCTACGAAGCAATGACGCATCTTGCCGAAGGAAAAGCAACAACCCTCGCCCCTTCTTCCTTTCATCGTGAAGCTCACATAGGGCAGAGAAGGGACGAACAGCGACCCAATAATACAAGGCGTATTCTTTCCATCAATGAAGCGTTACCCCTACATCTGCAAAGCTATCTCCGAGAGGTACGCAAGATAGACCTTGCCGTGGCAAGCCCCTATCTCTGTCACGTTCGCTATGAGGTAGGAGGACGAGAGTATTCTGCCATCGGCTTTGCCAATCGAGCAGGAGGGTATGAGCTTCGGGACGACAAAACATTCAAGGGTACAATCGCTCCAAAGGATATTTCCGTGATTGCAGGAGAAACGCACAACGCTCCTCACTGCATCTTCGAGGGCTTTATGGATTTCCTTTCCCATCTCACGATGAAAGGGAAAGAAACCGCCCCTTGCCTTGTACTGAACTCCGTGAGCAATCTACCACGAGCCATCGCCTATCTCCACGAGAAAGGCAGCGACTCCGTTCGAGCATTCCTCGACAACGACCAAGCAGGACGGCAGGCTCTTCAATCTATCCAATCGTCAGGCATCAAGGTAGAGGATATGAGCCGACACTATGCCCGATACAAAGACCTCAACGAGTACCACGTTGCTCGATGCTCCAAACAACAGGAAAAGCTAATTGGCAATCCAAAGATTACTAATTACCAATTGGGAGAAAGCTCATTAGAAATCGAGAGAAGGCGAACGGTACGCCCTGTTATTGTCAAACACAAAATAAGATAAGCCATGAAAAAAGAATTCGATTTGTCGCATTACTTGAACCATCCCGAAAAATCCGATGGTTCACAGATACTTTCAGAAATTGTCAGTAAAGCCGTTTCTACCAAACAAGAAACTGAGCAGGCAGAACAATCGAGGCAATCTGAAAGCTCTCAGCATTCCTCCGTCTCCGAGCAAACGTTGCCTTCCGAGTCTTTGAATGAAGCAAAGGAAGCCGTGAAAGCAGAGCACACCGAACAGGAGAAGCAACAAGCAGTATCATGCATTCCGAGACGCATCAGCCACAAGCAACGACAAGAAAGCTTGGAGAGTTATCGGGAAGCCTTTCTCTTGCCTCATAAAATCATCGACCGAAAGGCAACCTATCTCAGTCGCTCCACGTGGGAACGCTTGGAGTTCGTTGTCCGTCGCCTGGGCGATTACGGGGCGAATGTTTCCAGTTTCTTGGAGTGCATCGCCCTCCGACATTTGGAAGAATACAGCGAGGACATAGAACGCTGGCGCAAACTCTAATCCCGGCATTCCGAATCATCAACAATGAAATGGATAATCGGCATTCTCAGAAGACAAGAAGAACGAGAGATGAAAGCCAAGCATAGTATATGCGAAGGTATTCCATCAGTAACATTGCAAGACGTCAGTTTGTAGCTACAAACTGCGCTTGTCCCCTTTACCGCTTCACTCGGGGGAGGAGCCGTAATCACTTCGTTCTCATCGGTCGGAATGCCTTAATAAACAAACTAATATGAAACCCAAAACAGATAAAGAGAAAAGAAACAAGGGGGATAATAAGACCCAAATTCTTCGGATACGCTGCTCCGAAGAGGAGAAAACAAGGATACAAAAGCGAGCGGAACGGACGGGTAAAAGGCTCTCCGAGTTCTGTCGGGAGGCGTTGCTTACGGGAGAGATTGTTGCCGTTCCCCAATTGGGAGAACACGAACGGGAAGCCATTCGGGTATTGCAACGGGTCAGCTACTTTTTCAGTCATATTTCCAACTTGATTAAGACGAAAGACCCCTCTTGGGTTGCCATTGCCAAGAACCTTTCTTGCATCTCTCTACACGCTTTCGAGCGATTTTACAGCCCTCGGTATCGGATTACGGACGAGGTATATGATGTTCTGAATATCAAGCGCAATGATAGCTAAGTGCAAAGCCATAGCGCACGGGAAGACGGCATTGGAGTATATCTTTCGAGAAACGAAGCTCAAAAATAAGCTCTTGATTCAGAACCTTTGTGGAGATACGGCAGAGAGAATATACGAAGAGATGAGCCTTGTCAATCAGTTCAACAGTCGTTGTAGGAACAAGTTCCTGCGGATAGAAATCGGTATCGCTCCGAAAGATGAAGCAGGAATGAATTGGAAGAAGCTCCGAGAAATAGCCTCTGAGTTTATCCAAGCAATGAAATTGCAGGAGCATCAGGTGGTAGCCGTTACGCATAAGGACACCGACAATCTACACATTCATATCATTGCCAATCGGATGAATATGAACGGAATGGTTTATGATACGACCTTTGTGAGCAACAAGGCAGCACGGGTGGCAGAAGAGTTGAGTCGCAAGCACGGTCTGACGATTGCCAATGAGATACGGGTGGAGAAACGGTATCAAAAGCCGAGAGCCAATCAGACACGGGAAGCGAGCAAGGAGAAACTGCGTACAATGGCTTACGGACTGTTGGGAAAATATACGAATGGCGGAGTGAATGGCTACGCTTCCTTTCGATATGATTTGAGACGACAAGGAGTAACCGTTGAACAGATGAAGAACAAGAAAGGCAGCGTCTATGGTTTGAAGTTTCATTTTGAGGGGCAAACGTTCAAAACTTCGGAGATAGGACGAGAGTTTGGGTATAACTCTCTGTTGAAGCAATTCGGACTATCTTATGCTGCTCCTCATCGCTCTTCTGTTCCGATTTATCAGCCGAAAGAACCTTTACAGGAAGAAAAAACACAGCTCCCAACCCCAGAATCAAGTCTTGTTGAAAGTGTAGTGGAGGTTGCCGAAGGGATTACATCGAGCGTTGGCGGTGTGTTGGATTTCCAAGTTCACGGGGAGGATTATGCCGAGACCGCTTTTCAGCGGAGATTGCGCCAAGAAGCCAACAAGAGAAAGAAACGGGGACGAAGGATGTAGGAAACAGAATTGTTCTCCTTCCATCAATCTCTCGAGACGCAAAGCTCACAGCCAAAGAGTAAAAAGGGATGATACGACGGTCGCACCTCAAAAAAAGAGAATCACGAAAGAACGCTCACTTTCCCTCGCAAATATGTACCTTTGCAGGTGATAATAGTGAGCGTTCTTTGGTTATTCAAAACAATGTGCCTCAAAGCACTCCGCTCATTTCCAAATCGTTACCTGTCCATCTATCCTGAAATGGTAACACTCTGCTTCTCAATAAGATAGTCCGAAAACGAAAAAAATGAGTCCGTTATTTGTTGTGAAGTTACGTAACTATCTTCACTCTTACAAGCGGATGCAGGAGTGACGCATTAGAGATTATCCTTAATTGATTCCCCAATAGGTGAATTACTCATAGTTCTACTCTAAACATAGAATAATGACATTGGTATAGACATTTCGCATATTTTAGTCAATTGCCTGATTCCGATATACACTCCAACAGGATTTAATTGGAAAGTTGTTATTTGATTATTTTTGAAAACGTCAAATGCATATTGCCATCGAGCATCCTTCTGAATATGATAGTTACAAACTTCATCTTCTGTAAATGGAATTGCTTTATTTTTCAAATCTTCAAACAGGGGGATTAACTGGTCTTTATTTGCTTGATTGAATGCTTCTGTTACAGTCTTGGTGTTTGTGACATTAAAAGACACATATTGCCCTTCAATAGAAAACAAACCCATTATATATAGTAAATTAGTTTGCTGAGAAACATTCATTAGTTGTGGATACTTCTGAAAAATATAATTTAATTCATCCAATGAAATGCTATGTCTAAAAAATAAATCATAATCAGAAAGTAGATATTTTTCAAGTGGTTCTACAACATGAAATGCCGATATTCCATAGCCACATCCGACTTGCTTTAGGTGGGCTATATCCAATGAACTGATATTTTTTAATTTTTCCACTAACGGAGCCAACTTCAATAACAAGTCATCATATTGTTTTTTGTTGTATGGAAATATCAGTTTACTAAAAACCATTATTGCCAATAATGAAACTGTATTGGAAGATAGTTTTGGTATTATGTTTCTCGCTTCATCTATTATAGATTGTTCTGTTGTTCTTTCTTGTACATTCAAACGTTCGATTAGTAAATCTATAAGATTTTCACCTAAGTCTTCATTGCCGGATGCGATGTAATTTTTAAATGTCTCATTTAATGCCATCTGAATTGCAGGTTCTTTGAAACGATGTAATAAATCTTCCTTTAATGAAGTTATTCGGTCTATTGTTTTTTCCGATATGTCAGATAATCTTTTCTCGGCCTCGACCCTTGCATCCTGAGTATAAACAGCCAACTCTGCTTTTACTACATATTTGCAGATTTCCATAGCAGTTTCAGCTGTAATGCCATTAAAGTTAATGTCACCTTTTGCTTGTACTATGGTGGATTGATTAACACTTTCTATTTTCTGATCATTCCCGAAATTCATTGTTATTGCCGTTTACCTGATTTATAGTGCTATTATGAACATCTTTAATTGTCTGCTTGTTACTTTTTCCACCTTTTTTAATCAGGTAAAAAATACCACTAATAACACCTCCAACAATAGCAACAAGAAGAGGAGTTATCCATACTGAGTTGTCTTTCAAAAAATCCATAACTATCATTATTATTTCAAAAAATAAAATCGCAAGTAGTGTGCCAGAATTAAAGAGGTGACATTTTGGCAGGAATTCTATTCTATAAAACCATCGTAGATTGGGACAAAGTGGCTTTTCCAGCTTCTACCAGCTCTTGAATATCCGTCTGATGCTCCGAAAGATAGATTCTTTTGACGACAGAATCGCAGAGATGTATCGCACGGAAACTCCCCAGCGAGGCACGGCAAAAGCCTATTCGGGATTATACAAGAGAGAGTTTACGGAAGAGGACAGCGAAATCCGTATTATCAAAGACGAGAAGAAGCGATCGCTTTTGACCATCAACGGACTTCCCATTGCCGATTGGTGCGAGCAGAAATGGAAACAGCTTATCAACCGTAACCGCTCACATCGGCTGTAAAACCGAAAATCCCCTTTCTCTTCCATCGTTGTATTTCAGCCCCGACAATACTTTTCAAGAAGAAAATCACACAAGAACGCTCACTTTCCCTCGCAAATCTGTACCTTTGCAAGTGATAATAGTGAGCGTTCTTTGGTTATTCAAAACAGTGTGCCTTAAAGCAGTCCGCTCATTTCTAAATCGTTACCTATCCACCCATCACTAAATGGTAACACCCTGTTATCCAGCGAGATAGTTCAGAGCCGAAAAATCTCGATGGAACAATCTACCCTATTCCTCTACGATCGGGACGGGCGTTTTTTGGGTACCCATCTATCCTACGGAAGAGGTCCGCAGGAAATACAGGGGATCTATGAGATTACCGCACTCCCACAAGGAGGTTATGCAATTATAAACGACTGGCATTTGAATATTTTCGATCAAAGTTGGGGAGGGAAACAACAGTTACGGATCGACTGGCAAAACGATAAAACCCCCGAAATCCTGCTCGCTTCTCCAGGTCCTGACGAAAGTGGAATTTACGAAATTGAACACTTTACCGGTCGATTATGCCCACTGGGAAACTATCTGGCCATCGCTATCGTTACCGACTGTATTACTTACAACGGTTTCCGTTCGAACAGCCAGGCAGCTCATTTTTATGAAAACAGTTATACCCTGGGACTCATCGATCCCCGTACCGGCAAAGTAGAACGGATGATGTGTACCCATTCTCCCATTTATAAACAGTACCGTTATATTCCTAATTTCAAGTCGATTCTATTCGATACCGATACAGAAAATACCTTATTTTATTCTTTCCAGATCGACTCCCTGATCTATCAAACGGACTTTAAGAACAATACCCTGCAATCTTTCGGCCTAGCCGGCCATCCGATGAATACGGATTACAGAGAAACCAATACTTTCGAAGAAGCCACTAACAATTACAAGGAAGATTATAAAAAATTCGGTTCTTACCGTTACCTGAAATACATCCCTGAAACCAAAGTCCTGTTCAGAAACTTTTACCATGGAGAACCTTCTTGCGGGGAAACCGTTCAAGCCTATAAAAATCAGACCCTGGTAGCAGAATTCAATGTACCCGACAACTTTCGGATATTCGGTTATTCAGCCCCTTATTACTATGCGTATGGCAAACCAGATCTCGACACCGAAAATATGATTATTTACAAATTCAAATTGGAAATTTAAACACGATTGACAAAACTTTTCTAATTTTGCATTCATAAATAGAAAACATCTATCGATTATGGTAAAATTTTTTAGTATTTGCCTGGTGGTATTACTCCTCTGTAGTTGCCATTCACGCCGGAAAGAAATAGCTCGAATCGTTGAAGAATGGAAAAATAAAGAAGTTATTTTTCCGGATCCCTTATTGGTAAAAGTACAAGGGCGGGATACCATCCTCCCGGATTTTCAGGAACGCAAATATAAAATCCTGAATTACATCGACACCAGTGGTTGTACGGAATGCCGGATGAAACTGGCCGAATGGCAATTATTGAAACAGGAAATCGATAGTCTGGGCTACGATGTCGACATCCTATTCGTTGCCTGGGTCCACAATTACGACGAATTGGAAATCCTGCAACGTGCCAATCGTTGTCAGCTACCCTTCCTATACGATCCGCAGGGGGATATGCAAAAAATCAACCAGTTTCCTGCCGAACCGGCTTTCCAAACTTTCCTGCTCGATTCGCTCAACCGGGTCCTGCTTATCGGTAGTCCGGTCGAAAACGATAAAATCTGGACCCTCTACCAACGTTCCCTCTCCTCTTTAAACTCCGGGATTCCAGGCCGGAATCCCTAGCGGGTCACTTTGAGCATATAGCCGTTAAATTTGTCAGTGACAATGGAAGCCGAAGTCAGTGAAATTTTATGCCGTAGAATACTGATGTATTTATTCAACTGCAAATGCAATTTATAATCATCCTTATCCCATCCTGCTTTGATCAATAATTCACGGGAAACTGTTTTCTCGCGGTTACGGCAAAGCATGGTAAAGATTTTAAATTCCAATCCCACCAATTTTTCTTTTCTTTCTCCGATCCATAATTCTCCGGAAAGCAGATCGAAAAATGATTTTTCTCCCAAGCAGATTTTATCACTGCCATTTTTACTTAGACAATTATACACCTGTGCTGCCACAACGGCAGGCGCGCAATTTTTCACCAGATAGGTATAGGCGCCACTTTCGAGTCCACGCATCTGGTTGGCTTCATCCCCTAACGAACTGTAGATCACTATCGGTGTATAGTGGTCGGTAAGCCGGATAATTTGCAGCACCTCAAACCCATTATGACCAGGCATATCGACATCCAGCAAAACAACATTCGGTTGCCGCTCCCGGAACAGCTTCAGTGCCTCCGTCCCATTGGTAGCTACGATTACTTCAAATCCCCTCTCTTCGAGTTGCTCCGCAACCTCCATCACAGTCAGAGGATCATCCTCTGCATATAAAACCTTCAATTTTTCCATGATACCTGTGGTAAAATAATTAAAAACTTGCTACCGTTTCCTATTTCACTCTCTATATGTATTTTCCCTCCGTAAGCACAAACCACTTTATGTACGAAGGTCAACCCCAAACCAAATCCTGTTGTTTTCGTGACTTGCTGATTTCTGACACGATAGAATTGTTTAAAAATCTGTTTTTGATCTTTAGGTGCAATTCCCATGCCATTGTCTTCAACAACCAAAATATAATCAGTCCCCTCTTCATAGAAATTAATTTTAACGACCGGATGAGCTCCTCCATATTTAATAGCATTGTCCACTAAATTGATAACAATATAATTGAAATATATTTTATCGAGGCAAGGGTATCCGAGTCCTTCGGCAATGTGATACTCCACCCGGGCATGTTTTCGGATCATCGTAAACATTTCTGTGATCATCTCCAATTCCAGTTGCAGGTCGATCGGTTCGCGTTCCACCTCCAAAACCGAAGTTTTTAAAGAGGTCAGCATAGTATCGGTAATATCGGCCATCTTCATCAAACGTGCCTTTATCATCCCTAACTTTACTTCATCTGTAGGACATAAAACAGATTCCTTCCGTTTCAACATCCCTCCTATCGCCGAAATCATCGTAGCTAAAGGCTTTTTCAGCTCATGTTCCAAATGGGCAATTCCCATGGTCTGTACCCGTACACTTCTTAGCGTCATCTTTATCGAATTCCATTGCCAAACTAAACAAATAACAAAACCAATCAGAAAAAGTAATTCAATCCATAATACTCCTTTAAGGGCTCGGAAAACGAAGGGAAGTTTGAAGGAGGCCGTGATTCGGTGTTTGTAATCGTATCCTAAATTTAGCGGAGAAGTAGTAATACTATTAGGTTCTACATTAAGCTTATCTGACAATAATAACTTATTTCCATCTAACCCCTTAATTATTAAATAAGGACTTTCAGATATACCTTTTTCTTGTAATGCTTTATGATATAAAACAGCAATCTTCTGTATATCTAAACATTTGTTCTCAAATAAACAATCATAAACAACTTGCCGGCCTAAACTAATATATTTCTCCATTGAATTAATTTTAAGCCTTTTTTCTGTATTATTGTATTTCCAACAAAATTCATCCTCATTAGCTAAACTATACCCTAATTTCAATTTCTTAATAGCAAAAGGAGCTTGATTATCCAAAAAAATCTGAATAATATCCTACAATACATAATCAGCAGTTTTTCGAAACTCATCGACTTTCATTTCACGCACTCTATACATCCATGCCCCTTGTCCTAATAATACACATATTAACAGTACCACAGATAAACGCCCCATTATACGTATTCTACTCTTCATACACCTAATTTATAGAATATTATAGAATATATTTTTTTACAAAATTAAGAATCTTTCCTAAGTTTGCCATCCGAAAACGAACAAATACTCAAAATGAAGAAAAAAGTAAAATTTTTAATTGGTGGAATAGTCTTTTTTATTTCTTTATCTATCAATTTCATTATTTCCTCAAATTCTGAAGAAACTATTCTATATTTTGATAATATAAATGCGATTGCAGAAAAAGAATCCGGAGACGATTTTACTCCTACCTGCATAAAAGCAGGTTACTTATGTACGGGTATAGACAAGAATGGTAATATAGGAACATTTGACGGGTTAAGCATAGACATGGATTAAATAGCCTTATGAAAAAATTACACTATATCATCATCTCTGCCCTCCTGGTTGGAGGTTGTCAATCTGATCCGAGATTAGAGAGTGAAGCTTCGCCGTTGGTACGGACGAAAGTTTCAGAGCTTTATTACGCTCAATCGGATAATATCGATTTAGAGGCATTAAACATTGTATCCCCTTCTAAATTTGTAAAGAAAGGAAACTTATATGCCATCCTGACCCCGAACAGTGCTTATCGTTTTGCCATATACGACAGTGAAAGCGGCAACGTCACCCGTTTAGTACCGGCAGGAAAAAACGAAGGTGAAGGGATGTACTATATTAGCATGAATCTACAAGGCGATATCGTTTCAGCCTTTGATTTCGGTTCCGGGCGATTGGTTGAAATCGACCTAAACGAATATGCCACGCCAGGTTACCGACCTGTTTTCACCAGTCTTGCAGAAGATGGAAAGACTCCATTCGGAGCAATCCGACTCGATGAAAGAATTTTATCCACAGGTCTCTACACTGCAGGGCGTTATTGTATTAGTCAGGCCACAGGGTACAACTCCTATAGCGTAAGTTATCCAACCTGTGCCGACCCCACTCTAACCGACACGTTAAAAAGTATTTTCTATGCCAGTAATATTTTGGCTCTGAATCCTATGCATTCCAAAGTCGCCTGTGCTAATATGCAATCCGGTTGTCTGGATATCTGTGAAATTCATGATAACGAACTGAGTCGTATCAATGAAGTCCATATGACTACCCCAAGAGTTAAATTCAACAGACATCGTCCGAAAGGTCGTGGCCTGACTCATCCGGTGACTTATTCCCGAAATAACCTGTTCGGATTCTGCGATTTGGCGGTATCGGAGAATTATATTTTCGCTCTGTATTCAGGAAGAACCCTGAAAGATTATAATCTGGATGTGGACAAAGGAAAAACAATCGTAGTATTCGATTGGAATGGTTTACATGTCCGGACTTATCAATTACAGAATGCTTGTTCAGCAATCAGCTATGATGCAGCGGACAATACAATTTATGCGCTGTCACAAGAAGGCAACAAACCTCAAATCATTACGCTGAATTTATAGATTCAAGCAGGGGATATTCTACCCGACGACGAGTATTGGAGAGAGCAAGTTGAGCAGTTAACTATTTTTTCCTAAGGGCTGCGTTTCTCGTTCCTCTCCTTTTTTATTTCTTCAGGCGAAAGTTATAATTGCCAATTATTTTTATAAATGGTATAGTCCGCAGGTCCCTCACGAAGGATTTTATTGCATTAGCCAGATCACAAAACACAACTTCTATAGTCCGAGTCATTCCACCTGTACCGACTCCACTATAACCGACACGCTAAAAAGTGTTTTATACCAGTAACATTTTGGCTCTGATCTCTACGTATTCAAGAGTGGTCTGTACCAGATACCACTGTTTACCAACAAGTTAATGATCATTTTTTAGAATGGTATATTAAAGAATATAGACTGTTTTTTAGTTAAAAAGATCTTTTCTACATTTACAGTGTAGAAACAAATAAACAACAGATGAAGAAGAAGTAAACCGTAGCTTATCACTTTAGTTATATAAAGTCAGCCGGTTAAAACTAAATACAACGCAAAGGAGAGAGCATAGTAAAAGTGGAAAAAAACATTTCCCAAGCCCACTTTTCTTGTTCCTCTCCTTTTTTAGTTCCTTCTTATCAAAATGTTTTAGCAACAAACAACTCACAATAAATAGATTATCGATTATTTTAATTTTTGGTATATTAAAGAACATAGACCATTCTTTAGAAAAAATAATCTTTTCTAAGTTTGTCATGTAAAGACAAAAACAAATAATGAAGCATAGATGATAAATGATGGGGAGAATATCAGGTAGGTGATAAAACCCTAAGATTAAATAGTTGACACACAGCAACTATTTGGTGGAGAGTGAACCGAAGTTAGATAGAAATCCCAAGTCAATCTTTCTGAAGTTCCTCTTCATTTGTTTTTAGATAACAGAAAGCGATTTTTTAAATTGCAATGGAGTCGGCAAAGTATTAACTCTAGTTTTGCAATCAAGTGATTAACAAAAATTTGGGACCAGTACGGCAGCTGGTGTTTTATTTTCATCTCCAAGATTTATGGGGTATTTTGTTTATGGGAAATGCTTTTCTCAACAGTGAGTCTTCTCATTTTTCAGATATACAGGCATTTAATCTCATTCTGTTGGGAATTCTTTATCTTACGGTAAGGATATTGTCAGGACTTTCCCAATATATTCAGCTAACGGTAGTCTTAGGGTTACTTTTCTATTTCTTAGGTGAAGCAATAGCAGGTTTCGGTCAGATCCACGATTTCGTAGCTCCCCGCCATCTTATAGCTCAGATGAGCGGCAGTTTCCAAAATTCTGAAAGCTATGACGGTCTTTTGGCTTGTCTGCTCCCGTTATCTCTTTCCCTGGCTCTCCGGGCGAACGATGCTCCGAGTAAAAGGTATCTCGTTGTACCTGTGTTATCGGGATTCTGTACATTTCTGGTGCTCACTCTAATTCCAGCCAGCATGAATCCTTGTTGCTGGTTTATTGCAGGAATAGGATGTTATGTTGTAGTTCTCTACCATTTCCGGACTTTCCGTAGCTATAAGTTATTATTACGTTGGTATCCGAAGAGGGTTATTTTCTTTACCCTACTCCTTTTTGTCCTCCTATTTAAGATCGGAGACTCGATGTACACCTCGATGAAAAATCCGGAAGCAGATTGTACTTTTTTATGGGAACAAAGCGTCGGACTTATCCGTCGATCTCCGGATCAGGGATATGGCTTAGGAAGTTTCAGCCAACTGGTATCCACTCCTCATCTTTCTGAAAAAGGTTCTATTTCGCCCGATTCTCCTGAAATATGGGCTATCGACAACCATACTTCCTACTGTTTTAACGAATATTTACGGATCACGGTAGAAAACGGAATACCAGGTCTCCTCTGGTTTCTCTTATTCCTGATCACGGCTTTTTACAATGCCCTTCGCTGCGGACAAATCGGTCTTAGCGGTTGTCTGTTAGCTTTCGGTATATTTGCTTATTTTTCGAACATTTTCGATATTATTCCTTTGAGTATAATCTTGACAATTATACCGGCACTCTGCGGTAGAAGGCTACCGTTCCTGCAACCTCATTGCAGGAAACGTCCCGCTTATTGTTCGATTTTAAGCCAATAACCCAGGGGCTTTTCGGTAAGGATATATACCGAATGATCACCTTTCAGCAATTTTCGTAAACGGCTGACCATTTTGTTGAGTTGCAGACTGCAGTTAGGGGCCTGACTATTCCAACCTGCTTTCAGTAAATCTTCGCGAGCAACCAGGGTATTGCGGTTTTTACATAGGATGGAAAATATCTTATTCTCCAACATGGTGAGGTGATAGACAACATCCGACACCCTCAGGTTACAAGCCGAAAAATCATATTCGACCTGTTTACTCAAACGGATCACTTCCTCCCCACTTCGGGCAATGCATCGCTGGATTTGGGCTAACAGCAGCGTCGGACTATAATTTTTCAGTAAGTAAACGTTAGCGCCCCATTCCAAACCTTTGATCTGTTTTTCTTCATCAATCAGGCAACTATAAATAATGACAGGTGTTTGACTATCCTGAAGCCGTATAAACTGCAAGACCTCGAGTCCGTCTTTTCCAGGCATATCCACATCAAGAACGATCAGATCGGGTTTACAGGCAATAAATTTTTCCAGGGCTTCATTGCCATCGTAGGCGACAATAACTTCATAACCATTATTCTCCAGTTTTTCCTGAACTTCCATGACTGTCATAGAATCATCTTCTGCATACAAAATTGTCATTTCCCGTTTTTATTGTGGTAATACGACGATAAAGCTGCTGCCTACTCCAACTTTGCTTTCCACCTGAATATCTCCCCCATAGGTATCCACCACCTTCCGGACAAAGGTCAATCCTAAGCCAAAGCCCGTCGTTCTACGCACGCACCTAGTATTCATCCGATAAAATGCCCGGAAAATACGCTTCTGTTCTCGTTTTGGAATGCCGATCCCATTATCTCTGACAGCGATTACAAAATTATCATTTTCTTTCCAACAATCAATGGTTACACAAGGATGATCACCACTATATTTTATAGCATTATCTACAAGGTTGACCACCATATAAAAGAAATAGACCTGATCCAGACAGGCCGAAGCAGCCTCGGGAGTGATATGAAAACTCACTTTGGCATAGGGTTTGAGTATCTCGAAAAGTTCGAGTACCATGTCCATTTCTTGTCTGACATTCAAATCGGCACACTTGAATTGGGGCATGGAATTACCACAAATCATGAGTAAAGTATCTGTCATATCAGCCATTTTGATCAATCTTACCCGCATCATTTTCAATTTCAGCTGCTCCCGTGCGGTCAGGATATCTTTGTTACTTTCCATCAGATCCTCTACTGCATTCAATAAAATCGCTATCGGTTTTTTCAGCTCATGTTCTAGATGAGCAGCCCCCATCATCTTTACTTCCGAAGTTTTCCAAAAAGTGTGAATGTAATGCCATTGCCACAATAAACTCAATATAAAACCGAGTAAAAAAATAACTTCCACCAGCAAGATACCCATAAAAGCGTTGAATACAAAAGGGAGTTCGAAGGAAGCGATCAGGTGATGCTGAAATCCGCATCCCAAATTTGCCGGCACTGCCTGAATTAACTTATCGGAGCCGGAAACTTTCCCGCAAGTGAGTAAGATATGACCTGTATTCCGGTCTGAGATGGCCCAACAAACCAACGGAGGCATAGAACGTTCGGTCAAGGCATTCCGCAATAAAGAATCGAGTCGTCTCACATCGAGCTCCCGATTCTCGTACAAATCATCATATACCAAGTGGATTTTATCCTCAGAAAACACATAGAAATGATTTACCGGAAAACATTTTTCATCTTTATTTTCTCTTAATCTCCCATTACGGAAAGAAGAATCTCTACCATAAGCCAAATACTTAAGCCCCTCGTCTGCAATATATTCCTCCGCCACTTCCGAAAGAAGATAACCTGCCCGCATTTTGAATTCTTTAACTTTCAATTCACGCACATGATAGATCCAGACTCCTTGTCCTAAGAGAAACAAGAATAACATAAGGAGCGTTAATACATTGATAATCTTTATATTATTATTCACCACATAAAAGTTTTGTAAAAAGAATATTATAGAATACTTGTTTTAGCACAAAAATATAAATCTTTTATAATTTTGCTTTTGAAAAAACAAAAAACAATATTCAAAAAAGAGAAAAAACTGACATTTATAAATAATGATATAATTATATCAGTTTTCTTATTTCAGTAAAGAAATTAATTAATTTAAAAATAATATATAAAAAATAAATACAAACAAGTAATATTTACGTGCCTACAGTTCATAAACCGACTTAACCTATTAGAAAAAGAAAAACAACATCAGAATATTTTGTAGAATTACCCATATTTCAAAATATAATGAGGTATTGAAATAGCCAGACCGGCAAGAACAAACGCTATATTTGAGTTACCTAGGATTGCCGACCTCACTATAAAGACGTTGCAAAGCGTTCTTGTTTATTCCTATAATCGGCAAAACGAAATGCGAGCGGTATAAAAAACGAAATGCGATAATCAGGGTATAAAACGAAATGTGAAAAAATTATCGCACACGCACGATATAAAAAGGCTTTCAAACGTCATTTGAATGGTGTTTGAAAGCCTTTAAAATTATTGCATTTTCACATAAAAAATACGTTCCAATATTTGTGCAATTCATTAGAAATGACTATCTTTATACAGTATTTAGGAGGCATCTGTTGCATCAACATCGCTGCTGTCTTTGTAATCAAACAAAGTTCGCTGCGGGTGTTCTTCATAATTGCATACCATCCATTCCTCCTGCTTTCTTCGGCTCGTCTTTGATGCGCTGATGGTTCTTTCTACCCGGTGGATTATCCATCCGTTTTTGTTTGCGTATTCCTCTATCATTGGCAGGGGAAACATTGTCAGCATGAACTTACCTTTCACCTGCTCCAAAAGCTGCAGGAGCTTCTCCATGCAATACTCATCAAATGTACCCTCGTAATGGCCGCAATCACTGTTTATATACGGCGGATCCACAAAATGAAACGTATCGGGCGAGTCATAAGTGGAGATGACATCCAGCGCATCCCGGTTCTCTATGGTCACGTTATCAAGCCGGGCGCATAGCCATTCCGTGAACTCATCCTTTGCATTACGCAGTTTTTTTCGGCATTCCACCACCAAAGTCATAACCGAATGAACCGTCCATCATGCTGGCAAAGGACATTTTACACAACGCCCAAACAGCCCACGCCCGCTGCACCGGTTGGAAGAATTGAGGATACTGCAGGATATGTCCGGCATGGGCGTGCATATCCCGGCTGTGCAAAGTCTTCTCAATCTCCTGTTTCAGGTCACGATAATAGACTTTAGCCATCCAATAAAAGTTCGTTATATCCATACTGATATCGTTTATAACTTCGCCATCAGCCGGACGCTTGGCAAACAATACTGCAGCACCGCCGCAGAAAGCCTCTGTATAAAGTTTATGCTTGGGGATCAGAGGCAGAATATGTTTAAGGAGGGTTTGCTTGCCTCCGTAGTAAGAAATAGGTGTTTTCATTGCTGTTATTCCTTTAAATGTTACTATCTTTGCGACATCTCACTCACATAACATACAAATGCGACCAACCGCAGCAGAGGGTATTTAGCCCCCGGCTGTGCGGTTGGTCGCATCTTTGTGTAAGTATGTGGGTGAGATAACTACTTACAGGCCGGGGGCTTTTTCTTGCCTGCCCCCGACAGGCATTTATCCGTTTATAAGCGCATTAGCTTGTTCCTTGCATTGTTCCCGGTAAGACTGGAAATCATCCCACTCGGAAATAAATTCGGATGCCCGTTCATGCTCCGGATTGACAAAGGCTATCATACGGTTTGACTGGATTGCCTCCACCCGGCTGGCCGAGTACCTCGTGCGGATCAACCCAGAAACAAATTCGTCATAAGTAGCCTCCCTCGCTTCAATCAGAGTACCTCCGTCCGCCATACTTCCTGTATAGGCATATCCCAATATGGGAGCGGACACCGGTTCAGTCACCTCACCCGAACGGGCATCCGGTTCAGGAGAATACTCCTCACGCTGCTCGTTCAGATAGCACAAATAATGTTCATTATCGAACTTTGAAAAAGTCTTTTTTTCTGCATAAATCCCTTTGTACATAATCACCGATATTTTAATCGGGATCGGTTATCTTATAAAAGCATTTACCCCGGTCACCGATTGGTTGTTTAATAATCTTTGCCGAACAGGGTTCATCCAACACCACATCTTTCAACTGTTTGATAAGAGCCTCCGAACCGGTAAAAGTGATATGTTCCACCCAATCCATTTTTGGAGAACCGTCATCATCAGTGAGCAAAGCTCCGGTCTTGTCCTTTACCTGCTCGTAGATGTCATACTGGATGATCAGGCATTCACCCTTGTACTTGGAGGCTTTTATCTCGAAGCCTTTCAGGTGGATTTCCCTGTTCAAAATGTCATCAATGTGGTACTTATCTCCCGTGAGATTACCACTGCTGTTCGTTACTTCACTGAATGTTTTCATATTGAGAGTTTTTAATAAATAAATACTATTGCAATGCTGCATGAACCCCAACCGGCTGGATGCCTTTATCCGGATCTCCTCATCGCTCATTCCACGTTTTCGTAGTTTGGCCACCTCCCGGCAGAGGTTTTTCTTGTTCTGCTTGCGGGCGAGGCAATAATCATGGAACGTCACGTATCCCACGTAATTGACACCCCTGCTCTCTACCGGGAAGACCTGATAATTCGGCTTTATACTCAAAGCACGTTCATTATTCAAGTAGTGGTTGATAAACACGAGGGTTCCGTGGAGTTTCTCCTTGTTTCCATCCAGTAGGACAATATCATCGGCAAAGCGGTAATAGTACCGGATGCCCATTTCTTCTTTCATGATATGATCCAGTTCGGATAAATAAAGGTTAGCAAAGAATTGGGATAAATAATTTCCAATAGGCACTCCGTTCTCTGCCGAGTCCACGATACCGTCAAGCAAAGCAAGCAGCCGGGCATCTTTCAGCTTTCGGCGGATTACCTGTTTCATGATCTCGTGGTCTATACTCGGATAAAATTTGCGCACATCGATTTTCAGGCAGTACCGGGTTCCCTCCGGATCCGCTTTCAAATCACGGCGGAGCTTGTATAAAAGAGGGTGAATACCACGTCCACGGATACAGGAATAGGTATCACGGGTGAAATTGGAGAGCCATATCGGTTCAATCACCTGCATGATAGCCCAATGAACGACACGATCACGGAATGGCAGTTTGAATATCTTCCGCTCTTTAGGCTCGTAAATGATAAAAGTCTTGTACTCGGAGGTGCGGTAAGTACCGGTGATAAGTTCACGCTGGAGCTGTAATAGGTTCGCCTCCAAATGGGAGCCGTACTCTATTACTTCGCTTCGGCGAGTTTTGTGACGGGCGGCGTTGTGAAACGCCTGTTCGAGATTGCCATATTCGACAACTCGTTCAAACAAATTTCCATACCTTTTCATGGTCTGTTTCTGCGGTTCTGAGTGTCTGAGTGTCTGAGTGTCTGCTTTGCCTTACTCGGAAGCGTTCGAACCGTTACCGGCCTACCAGCGTCCTTTTGAGCGTTCGTCATCTTTTGCCAAGTGGCAAGGTCTTTCACCCCATCTAACCGTTTCCTAACTGCAAAGTATAGGGGAGCGGACACATTCGCATTCGAATTCGAGGCTGCATTGTTCGTATTCGTAGCAAACGCCCCTGCATTCGTGCCATTGTTAGCGTTAGCACCGGAGAGGCGGACACGAAGCCTGCGTCACACTAAGGGTAAAACAACCTGTTAAACTTGGTTTAACGATGCAAAGATAAGCCTTTTAAATACATTTACCCAAAACCGGCAAAAAAATCACAAAAATCGACTCGCCTTACGGCGAGTTCTGAAACCCGCCGAACAGCTTTTCCAAAACTCTCAATACAAAATTTCAAAGAACGTTCTTTTCCTCTTTCCGTTTTCCGTTTTCGTTTTAAGCCGACATCACCGGATCCGCATCGAAAAAGCAGAGGGGAGCGGACACATTCGCATTCGAATACGAGGCTGCATCGAACGTATACGTAGCAAACGCCCCCGCACCCGTGCCATCGCCAGCGCTAGCACCGGAGAGGCGGACACGAAGCCCTTTGGATGATGCTGAATTCTCCCAAAAATAGTCACAGAAATAAGTCGAGGCGGTCGCTCCGATTTCGGTCGGCATGGCGCAAAGCAAGTAGTAACTTTTCTGTTTGATATAACCGCTGGTTCTCGGAACCTCGCAAACCTTGATAAGGCCGGAAATCGAATTGTCATCATAACCGGCATAAAGGGACGGGGCAACATAGACCTCAGATTTCTCATCACCCACGTTATCGATAAGCCCCCGGACAATCTTCCAAATATGACCGAAAGGATGTTTCAGGCCGAAGAACACCGGAACCTTTGCTGCATAATGCAACGAGCCGTCCTCCTTTAGCACGTTAAACGTGGTTTCACCGCAACCGTCACCCAGCTCGATACCGGCAGAGGTCGGAACAACCGGGTAATAACCCCACTGATCCCAATTCGGCATATTGGTGGTTCCGGATCCGAGGCCACCCTGATACAAACCGTTGCTGTCCTTTTCAGCAATCACGGCCTCCTGCATATTGCGGGTTCCGAATATGATCATGAAAAGAATTTCAACCACCGCCTGAGCCACGTACCAGTTGGCATCCCAACCCTCGCCACGCTTGCGGGCATAAGTTGAAAAATTACGGTACTGCATATTGGTTGCAACCATCCCCAACTGCGTGCGGTAAGTCCCGTCCCGGCTTGCATCATTGTTTCCACCACGATATTGGGCGGCATCACTCACAACCGAACAAAGGATATTGTTCGTCCTGTCCATCACGCCACCACCGAGGGCGGAAAGGCCACCGGCGGGAATATACACGCACTGTTTGCCTTTGATGGGAGAAAGGGAAACGGCATAATATTTCAAATTACCCACTTTCCACTCGGCAAAATAAAAACCAATATTCCAACACCACATATACTGTCCCATCGTGCCGTCCAGCTTCGCCGGTGTGCCGTCCTCGAAACGGTAGTGGTTCGTGGGATCCAGCTTGCGCCGGGTACGGTCATCCTGAACGAGGTAACAACCAAGTCCCAACAGCTCTGGCAGCTTGCGGAGCATATCGAGGCTGCCGTGATAACCGGCAGCCCGGTACGTGGAATTCGATTCATTCCAATAACGTCCACAAACGGCGTTTGCGGCGGTGGTAACCGCCTCGGACAAATTCATAACTTTGGACTCTCCGTCCGTGTCCAGCACCTCGATGCGCATATCGCTCACGCTGCCGGAGGCAGTATCGAGTTCGCTGATCTTCTTTCCGGCTTCAAAAGCCGAAAGCATCGCTAACACACGGGTTTCCTGATCGCTTGTCATATTTATCAAGTTTTTAAGTTAAACGTATTCTGCCTTTACTGTCAATCCGGATTTTACCGCCTCCGGTAAGGCGGACGGACGGAGCCTGAACCGTCACGTTTATGGTCTTGTACAAGTGGGTGGCCTGTGTCGGGATCACGTGGATCCGGCTCGTTCCGTTCTTGAGTGGAGTAACGACACCGGCGGGATCCACGCTCACGGCCACGTCATCACCCAAGAACAAAACATTCTGCAGGGAGTACGAGGGGAACATCTTGGCCACGATACGCTGAACGTAAGGATTACGCTGGGTGATGCGTTTCGTGTAGGTCAGTTCCATTCTCGTGGGAGCCAATGAAGCAGCACCTGATATGGACTCCTGCAGCTGCTTCATTTTCTCGATTTCGGCCTCTGCAGTGGTGGCCGTACTGCTCGCACGGGCGGCAGCGGCAAGAGCTTCCGATTTGGCCGCATTTACAGAGCTGGCCTCCTTATTCGCCGTATCAGCTGCGGAGGACGCTTTCGTGGCGGCATTCGTGGCATTGGAGGCAGCTCCGTTGGCTGCGTCCGTGGCTTTCTTTGCCGCTTCGGTAGCTGCTCCGGCAGTACCGGCGGCATCATTGGCACTTTTGGCAGCGTTATTGGCCGCTGTGGTTGCCTTATCTGCATTACCTGCAGACGTGTTGGCTTTTACTGCGGCTTCATTGGCGGCTTTCGTTGCCCCGCTGACCGCATCCAATGCCACGTCCTGCAATTTGGAGATAGGAGCCTCTACTACTTCCGGCACGCCACCGTTAAAGCGCAAAGCCGGAAGCGAGAGAAGCCCGTCCAACGAGGTGGCCACCGGTAGATCACCCACGCCTTTGGATTCGGCTCGGATGATCGCACGCACACGTTTAGCGATTTCCTGCAATTGAGCTTCTGTCAGTACCATAACTTATCCGTCTATCAATTTGACAATTTGTGCGTAACCGCCGGGGCTCAAAACCAATGCGGCTTCTTTTATCATTAGAGCCTCCTCCGCTGAGATTTCGATATCTCCGGTGGATTGATAGATCTTAAGGCTCAAGCTATAAGCACGGATTTTTTCATCACCACTCAAAGCATTCACCCTCTCATCTCTCCACTCCCCACTGAATAGGATCGGAGCAATGACATCTTTCATCAGCTGCTCCTGTTCCACATCCGTACCCTCTACCTTTTTCGTGATCACCAACCCCTTATAATTCATAAAGGGAACATTCAAATTCACTTTCATAAATACCTCCTTTTTATTATTACCAGTTATTATCATTCATTGCGCCCACTATCCATCCTCTGCCTAATAAGTTAGAAGCCGGTGAAGGACTCATGAAATCCGCTATATTCCTACAATCAGCGATAGTACCGCCCGGCCATTTTACCTTATTGCCATTCGAGTAGATATAAATTTCACTATTTTGATTATTCGCATTCATGACCGTTACCCGCTGGCTTTTCATCCCGCTCAATAAATACCGGTACGTCCCTGAAACCTTTATGATCACCAAGTCAACAGGGAAACCGGAAGCATCCCCGGTGGTTCCGTATAACGGAATGGTATAATAGGTCTCGTTATTGGATGACGTGGCCGAGGGTAGGGAGACATATACCTTACCGGTTTCCGTATCCAAACCATTTACGTAATAGTAACCATAACTGCCATATACCACCAGTGTATTGCGTTGCCTTGCCCCGAAATTACCACGACACCAAACATCGGAGGTATAGAAACGGAAAGAACGTTTTTTGTCATAGTCATAGCCCTGATGATACAGGTCACCGTTAAACCACATCTTTCCATCACTGCCAAAGGAGATGCCTCCGACAATATCCCCGCTATTATTCACGCAGTTTAAGGATTTGAAGGAACCCGACACACCGACAACCGTTCCGCTGAACTCGCCGTTCTTGGCGATTATCTTTCCATCCGTGGTGAATTGTACGTTACCATTCGCAGTTACAAGCCCCTCCAGCTTGATATGCTTGGCGTTTATTGTCACGGAGTCCGCCGCTTGGTTGATATAGGAAACAATCGTATCACCATTCTCAAGCGTCTTGCTCGCCCATAACTTATTGCCGTCTGCAGTAGTAATCCACCCAGCATTGCTGATGGTTCCGTCTATCGTATCCACCCGGCTAACAATGGCATTGATTTGTTGTGCCGTCACGTGAAAGCTGCTCTCGTGCGTGGTGACACGATTGCCAAGGACATCCACCCGGTCAATGGTAGCCCATAGCTTGTTGCCGTCTGCCGTGGTGATCCAACCGGCGGTCTTGATGGTATGGTCTATGATTCCCAAATCATCCTCCGCCTTATCGATACGGCTCACGATAGCATTGATCTGCTGCGCCGTCACGTGAAAGCTGCTCTCGTGCGTGGTGACACGATTGCCAAGACTGTCCACCTCGGTAATGGTAGCCCACAGCTTGTTACCGTCTGCCGTGGTGATCCAACCGGCGGTCTTGATGGTATGGTCTATCTTATTCACCTCCTCGGCCACGGCAAGAATATGCTCGGCGGTCTGCTCGAACTTGGTACTGACCTCTTTTTTATAATCCTCTAACGGATGATTGGTCAGGGTTAGCTGCTCGATATACAAGTCACCGGTAAATTTCAGGAGAAAATCACCGGTTCCGTTCCATACTCCTGATATCTCCAGTATATCAAAGCCCTCACCAGCCGGAATAACCTGCTCCACATAGGGAGCGGATCCACTGAAACCGGCAGTCAGGATCCCCTCCTCGGCGCAATGATATTTCAAGGTTAGAAATATGACGCTGCCATCTTCCGGCTTGGTGATATCCGCATTCAGCTGGCGAATGTGACTCCGTTTGATCCGGAGCATGAAACGGCCATCGAAAGAGTCAATATCGGCCACCTTGTTTTTCTCGGAATAGAAATTCACGCCTAAATCAAGCAGCTGCCCTCCGATATCAAATAAAGCCATATCACTCTCACGCTCCCAATAAGCCATGTCATCCTGAAAGCTGGCGTTTTTCAAAAAGTTATCCTCCTCGGTCATCGTGCCCACAACGCTCTGCATGGCACTTTGCAGCATACCCTCCATTATCTCGAATTTCGTCCGGACATCCTCACCGGTACGCAGACGGAAATCACCCAGCAGATAGGCGTTGTTGGAATACAGACCATATCCCTGCAGCTGCCCCCACCAATAGGTAATAATACCGGCCAGACGTCCAAGCCGGAGACGCACGGCGTTGTCAGGATCCGTTTTCATCCCGTACAGGACATCAAGATACGGACTGCCCTCCTCAACGCTGGTTTGTTTGATAACCCCTTTGCGGTCTGAATTGGTGGCGGAGTCCACACGGGTAAGCACGTCACGAAAAACAACACTACCCTCATCGCCTACAAAATTCTTATAGGTGATGCTATCGAGCCGTTCCTCTCCTTTGGAGGTATCACCGACTTTGGCAGTGACCACCTGCAGTTCGTACTGCTTGATGATACCATCCACGGAAAAACGCTGAACCATCAGGATATCACCCGGACGGAAAGGGTTGTAAAGGACTCCTTTCTCCGTATCGAGATAGATTGTCTTTGTGCCCGCATCGATGTGATCGACACGCATCATGTCAGTTGTCAGACGGGTTCCGTTCTCACCCATCAGTTGTGAGATGACAAATTCATACACTCGCATAACCCCACGGACGGTCATCTCGTCCAGCTCCATGACGGCTTTCTTTTCCTTTACTCCTGCGGCATTAAGCACCTCTTTCCAAAACAATGCCCATCCGGTTCCGCCGGGGAAACCCGAAGTAAAGACCTCGGAGGAAAGCAGACCTTTGAAAGTGGAGTCTTTCTCTACCGTAAGGCTTTCAACAAGAGCCTCGCCGATAACCTTTATCCCCTTCAAAAAGGTTTCAAGCTCTTTCGCCGTGTCGGGTATGTCCTTTCTGAGGTATTTGTCTGCCGTTTCTTTTTCCAGCTTGCTCAAGGAATTTGCGATCGTGCGTATTGTCCGGACGGCGGAAAGGACGTTATACTCGGTGGGATCAATACTGTCCCAGCTTTTCAATACGGTCAGCACGTCCTTATTCAGCTGTTCCTTATAGGCTGCCTGAATATCCACGATATTACTCTCGATCTGATTGATACGCCCGTAATCAACCGCATACGTGCATTCAATATCCATATCTGTGGTATTATTCACCCGGCGGGAGATCTTGGTCACACGGCTCTCGTGAGTGCCGGTGGGGAAATAAATCTCATTCTCCAAAAGGACACGCCGCCCCAATTTCAAATCGATATGGTTCTCATCCAAATAGATGTAATCGGTTGGAGCCTTATAGACTGACGTATCAATGCTTATCGACTCGATATGCTTCTGAACGGCCTCCTCAAATTCTTTTTCCGCCAGCGGATAATACTCTTTAGGCATCCGTATGTTCCAAAGGATATACTCGTCACCCGGCTTCGGGATCAGCAGGCCGCCCGGTAGCTGCTGGTTCTCATACGGGAATTGCGTGATAATCTCGAACTCCTTTGTCTCGGAGTTGAAATTCACCTCAAAATCACGCCCGTTCAACTCCCCGCCTTGAAACGACACCTGTTTAACAAGCCCCTCGATCTCATACGTGTTCGGATCGAAATTCAACCCCTCATCAGTAAAATAATATATAGTGAACGCATTGCCGTCCTCACCTGTGGCCTCTTCCGTCCTGACACCGGTAACAGTACCGATTCGTTTCGGGAATATGTACGCAAAGGCCTCCTCCTCCGCCTGCTCCACGATTCCAAGATGGATATTCCTTTCCACGTAACGGACACCACCCGGAAGCTGCAGGCGGCGGTGGCCGTAATCAGAGGCCACGATATTACGGGTACTGCCAAGAGGATACAACCGGGTAAAGAAAGGAACCGTATCATTCTCCACACGGGAAAGCCTGAGCAGCCCCTTTCCGTACCCCAAAGATACGGGAGTGCCGTGTTCACAACGGCTCAGATTGATAGTGGTTCCCTCGATCCACCATTCGGTATTGAAATTCTTGGCTATTTCCGAAAGGGCATCGAAACAAAATATCTTATCATACTCTATGTTTACATTAGCGGAGGACACCACCTCGCCGATAACCCAATTTTTCGTCCCCTTGATACGGTTTATATTGTCACATATCAGCTGCAGGTGTTCGGCAGCCGTGGCATCATAGGAAAAGGAAAGCTCATCGTCACCGTCCACCATCTTGAGGACTTTGGCCTTTTTAAGCTCACTCTCTATACCGTAGAACTTGCAGCTGTAGGCATACTCAACGGTGGATTTCTGCTCCGGCTTGTAATCCTCCAGCAGCGTGAAGCGTTCACCCTCAAAATCCACGTAATCATTCACGCCCAGTTCCACGTACTCGTAAAGGGTAAACGACAAATTCAGGATATTGTCATTCATCACTTCCTTTACGTGGCGGTCGGAGTCTGACGGCGATACCGCAGTCTTGAACACCCCTTGCTGGTTGTATATTTTAAGCTCCATTTTGAACGCTGTTTGAATAATGTTTGAATACTATAACGAGGGAACCGGTTCCCGAAATTTCACGCTGAATTTTGCGATGACCTCACCCCCGAAATCGGTCAGCTGGGTGTAATCCGTGCAATCCTTGTAATACATCCGGTAACTCCTGCCAAGCTCCGGAGGGTTGATGGTCAACCATCCCTTATTACCGGCCTTGAGAAATTTCAGGAATGACGAATAACGGGACAGGAATTGCGCCCGGTCTGCCGCTATGATCGCAAATTGCAGGGTGACATCACGAGCCTCCCATGCGGGTAAAAGCGCATCAGGCAGTTTCTCCCCGTCTTTTTCCCGGAATGACACAGCCGTGTGCGGCTTTGCCGATGGCGGTTTCAGCAGGGCGGAGTAATTCTTGGTATCACCCGCTTTCTCCTCTGCGAGGAATGCCCCATAATCCACAAAGACATCAACCCCGTTTATCAGTAACAAGCCTTTTAAAATATCCATTGTCATTTCATCTTTAAACCGTTTTGTTTGATATCCCTTATCTCATCGTATATCTTTGGCAAGGCATCGGTGTTCGTCTTTATCTTATCGATCGTTTCCAATGCTCCGCCTATGCCCTCTGATATATTCTCCACGTTCTCATCGATGGAGGCATCGTGCATCTGCAGGGAGGTCATCAATCCCTCCAGCTTTGTACCCTGATCCTGTGTGAGGGTTTGGAAAGCACCGGCACGCCCGCTTTGGGTGGTAGTCTTTTCCTCATCGTTTTTCCAAAGATCATACCCCATAGCGGCGGCCTTGTCTTTCCACGCTTCCATCCACGATTGAGCCGCATCAACGTTATTCCCGATATTGTCATAAAAGCTATCGATCAGGTGCATGGCATCACCCGCAATCTGTTCCTCACTTTTACCGCTTCCATATACCGCCTTTAACTTTTTCTGCAGGTCATCGAACTTATCGGCAAAGAACAGGGAATATGCGATCTGCTCTCCGAGGTTCTCCAGCACGGAAGCGGCCTGATCCGCAAAATTTTCCAATGCCGTGCCGCTTCCCTTGATGGCGGAAGTGATAGAGTCGAGCATTCCCTGACCGAGGCTCCCGAACGTTTCCTGCAGATAATCCTCCAAAGCCTGTTCCGCCTCGTCCATCGCATCTTTCAGGTCGATCAGGTTCTCAAGATAGTTCCGGGTTTCATCGCTCATCTTACGGGTATCGAGAATGACTTGGAGCATCTCCGTATCCAGCTCGCCGTTGGCCTTTATCAGTTCAGGGTAAACATCAAGGATCCCGCTATAAACATCCTTTCCTTTTCCCCAGCCGAACAATCCTGTTTTTTTATGTCCCGTAACGATCTGCGCATCGTTCAACCCGCCAAAACCTTTCTGATAGTTCTCCAGCCGTTTGCGGTAGGTTCCGGCAAAATCACCCGTCATGCGCTCTATCCTGTTCATGGTGGGAGCGTCACCGGCCAGTTCTTCCTTGAATTGCGAGAGGGCATCACGATAGACCTCTATCGCATTGGCGGCCTTTGCTACCTGACGCTCCCCGAATATATTCTCCGCCTTTTCGAGCAAAAGGTTCTGCTCCAGCAGTAAGAGGTTGTATTGCCGCTGGAAATCGAGCTTAGCCTTTTCAATCTCTTTTAGAGCCTCCTTGTGGCGGGCTTCCGCAGCAAAGGCCGAGGTCAGGAAATTTGCGGCCTCACCGATAGCCGCACCGATGCCACCGATTAAGCCACCCTTGGCGAAACCTTGTCCGATATTGGAAACCGCCCCCATCACCTGCTGCATACCGTTCAGGGCATCGGCAACCTCGGTGTTACCCATCTGGTCAAACATATTGGCAAGTTCACCAGCCGCCTCGGACGCAGCCCCGCTGATCGTACCGATTGCGCCGGACACCTCTTTGGCTCCTTTCGCACCTTTGAGTTCGGCAAAGCCTTTCTCAAATGTCTTGAAGATGTTCTCCCACTTATTATTGCCTCCCTTGCCGGTATCGAGCAGTTTATCAAGGGCTTTTTTCAGCTTTTCAAGTTCTGCCGGACTTTTCTCTATGTTTTTCAGTTGATCCGGAGAGATGAACGTGATACCTTTCGCATCTCCCTTGCCGGATAAATACGCACGCAACTGCTTCGCCTGTGAGATAAGTTTCTGCAGTGAGTCGAAAGACATGGAAGAATAATCCCCAAAGAGCTTTTTAAAGAAATCATTGTCCTTTGAGATACTGTCGGCCTCCGCATCATTCACTGATTGGATGCCTTGTTTTACCTTTTCTCTTGCGACGGCTATCGCCCGGTCAATTTCCGCCGAGTTTGCCTCAGTCCGCTCCGCCTCCAATTTAGCGATATCATCATCACCTTGTTTCTTTATAGCCGCACGCTGTGCCTCATAGTCACGATATTTAGTCAGAAGTTCCTGCAGGGTTTCCTGCTGTTTCTTCTTTTTCTCCTCGTTATCCTTTTTCTCCTTACCGTCAATCTCTGCAACGGTGGCATCATATATCTGTGCAACCTGTATACGCTGGGTTGCGGCCTGTGCCGAGATATTGGCAAGCTGCTCAGGAGTAACTTTTTCCCCGGCGGCTTTCAGCTTGTTATAAAGTTCAATGCGCTGTTGCTCCTCACGGTTGATACGCTCTTTCTCCCGCTCAAAGTTCAACGATGCCTCCTCACGCTCCTTGTCATATCCCTCTTTCAGGATGGCAATACGCTGATCCTCTATCTTTTGCCGGGCTTTCAGTTCCAGCTCGGCGAGGTTGTTGGCCGGTTTCGCTTTATCCTTGTTGTTCTCAGGAGCCACGAACCCGCCGATACCGGATTTCTTTCCCAGCTCGGCATATTCCTCCTGCAGTTTCCTTGCCTCCTCCAGATAAGCGTCCCGCTGTTCCTCGGCGGCTTTTACGGCTGCATCCTTGGCCTCCTTATTATGTTTCTCGATCAACGTCTGAGCGTCAATCTGACCGTAAGACTCGCTTTGAGCCATATAAAGTCCCATTTTAGAGAACCAGCCCATCGAACCCTCGACATCGGATTCGGGAGTAGCCTTTACCTCGTTCACCTTTTCGTCCGCTTCCACCGCCTTGTTCACAAGGCTTTGGGCTTTCGCTTGCAGGAAAAGCATTTGGATATAGTCATCACTCTTTTGGATCAGCACATCGTACCACTCGGCAACGGTATTGTAATACCCGAAGCTCTCGCCGTATTTCCGGTTCAACTCCTCGACTTTAGCCTTTTCCTGTTCCTTACTGCCGGTAAAGTCTTTCAGGCTCTTTGTCGTATTTTCTATCTCGAAACGGGTTTTAATCATTTGGGCACGCCCGTCACTCTCTATTTTTACCCGTTCTTTCGCCTTTTCCGCCGCTTTCTCCTGCGCATCGCTGTATTTATCCCAAAGAACGATAAGCCCCGTTATTACGGCGGAAAGCCCTAATGTCAGAGTGGCCATCAAAGCGGTGGCCGCCGCATTGGAGATACCCAACGAAACGGCCAGCTTTGTATTGGCCGCCGTCAGCAGCTTTTTCATCTTGACAACGGTAACCAGCCGAAAAGCGGAATCCTTGTTCAGGGTATTCATGACTTGCTGCAGCCCCATAGTGACGGCCATGACGCTCTGCACACGGGTTTGTATCTTTATCAGATCCTCGTTTTCCGAGGCAAAAATCCCCATGACACCGGTGGCGGTCGTGAATAGACCGGACAAGCCGTTCACACCGCTCATCACTCCCTGCAAGGCAGCATCATCATTGGCGAGAATATTCGTTTGGGTACGCAGATCACCGATGGTATCGGCTAATACAGCGGCTTTATCGGCCATCTCCGCATACTCTTTGGTGTTCTGTTTGCCCTCCAAACGCAGGCGAGCCATCGCATCCTGCATCTCCCGGAGCTGCATGGAAAGCCGTTTGGTGGAAACGGATGCCTTGTCATGCTCCGCCTCAAGGGAGGAGAGAATGTTCTTGTCCTCCTGCAGGGCTTTGGTACAGGCATCTATCTCCGCACGCATCTCCAGCTGCGCCTTTCCGGGTGCAAGGTTGTCGTATTGCTTCTTTAAATCCTTGAGACAGGATTCAACATACTTGATCTGCTCTTTTTGGGCGGCAATACGGTCTGTGATGCTTTTAGACACCTGCTCGGCCTTATCTCCCAGCGTTTCGGCGGACTTGCCCGCCTTGTCAATGCCGGGAGAGAGCTTGTCTCTCATTATGAATTCTATCTCAACGGGTTTCATTGTTCTTTCAATCGTGATTGGAAAAATCCGGAAAGGCTTTTAGGTTTCCCTTTACCGCCTTTGCTTCCGGTTCGGTTGTTATCATTCTCTTTCTCGTAATGTGGCGCATCGGCAAGCATCATCCGGAGGGTTTGGTAATTGACACCCCAAAGAATGTATTTTACACTCCAGCCGGTGGCCGCAGCTATCTGCCACACTATACCAAAGGGGCTATGGGATCCGACATATTTCGTTCTTAACTCCCCTTTCTTTTTTGGCTCTCTCTCGGTTTCAGTGGATTGGATATCTGAACCGATTCGATAATACGCATAAAAGACTTTGTACCAAGCAAAGTGACAAAACGCTGGTTAGCACCCTGCAGGTACTTGTCAGGAACAAACCATCTCAAGAGCCATGCGACAATACCGGAAAACAATAGACCGGAAACCGCCCCACGGCAGATGGTCAGGGATACCATCTTGGAAACACGTTTGCCATGAATGGCAAGGAACGCCATCTCCTCATGCTTGTTGAACTGCTCCATCTCCTCGTATGTGATACCCAACTGCAGGTATAGCCTTGCGATCCGGATCTGACTCCCCAAGCAGGGACGTTTCATGGTTACCCTGATCGATACCGGTTTCTTTCTGAATGGCATCTTAAACTGCAAAAAAGGCAGGGAAACCCCTACATCAAGCAAAGCCTCCGCTGCCTCTATTTCCACGTTCTTTTTCATGGGTTACGCATTACCAGCCGCCTGACTCAACGTGAGGGTGGCCTTTTTGGTATTATCAGCCGCAAGGATAAACTCTACCGATCCGTTTCTCGCAGCCCCGGTATTGGCATCCGCCGTGATGGTAATCCTGCCGTTTACAATCTCAAGGCTGAAACCGGCGGGAACCTTTCCAACGGAAAACGCTCCGGAGGCTTCAATATCCACCGTCTTGCTTTCTCCACCTTTGGCGAATGACAAAGAGGTGGGCGTTATGGAAATAAATGGAACCGTGTCATCAAAGCTGAAAGGAGAACCTCCATCCAGCGGGTTCAACATTTCCATTTCACATTCGATACCCAGCGGATCATCACCGCCAATCTTGCCACGTACCACACCGTCCAGCGTCATGCGTTTCACCTCGATAGTCTGACCGGTTCCGCAGAGGATTTTCAATGTACCCTCCAATGAAACGGATTCCGAGGGAGCCTCCCATTTTGTACCGTCCACCGTTCCGCCCATCACGTCCTTACAGTTCTGAGGAACAAGTTCAATCAGGGTAAACTTTAGCAGATTGGTAGCATCCTTTTTCTTTATTTTCTTGACCGGGGCATTACGAACCTGTGCGGCAAAGAGCTTGATATATTCAGCGGCATCACCGCCCCAATCGATACCGTCATCAGAAACATTGCCGATCTTTTTACCATTGAAATAAATGGCATCAAGGAGCATCATGTATCCATCATTCACATATACTTTTGACATCGTTCTCTATTTTAAAAAGGTTAATATTCTATTCTTTAGTTTCTTTAGTGGAGAGGTAAGCAGCAAACCACCCACGAATCCGGCTAAAAGCCATTTATACCATGTAGCGGGAGGTTTTTCCTTGATACTTTCAGCGGCATCGCTCTCCGCCTTGTAGGTTTCATCACTCCGGCTGCTCGTCTGTTCCATCCGGGAAATAACCCGTTTTAAGCTATCCACCTCGTTGCGCTGTCGGAACACCTCACGCTCGTAAAAAAGGCATTGCCGGGCGATAGAGTCACATTTACCCTTAACCGTGATATTATCGCCATGCCTTTGCACGCTTACCGATGCCTGACCGTCTTTGGTCGTGTAGCCAGCACCATCCGGCAGGTTAAGGAGGTTCTGTATCGGAACATCCACTTTCGCCTCCGACTCCGGAATCCCCTCCCGTGTCAGGGCGGTTATCGTCTGTCCCTGCAGTAGTTCCCCCGTCCTCTGAGCCGTCACGTCTGACTGCTCTCCGGTTACTCCGGTGGTGGTTCCACTTTTCGTCTGTTCCGTCAGCGTGTGTGACTGCTGGCTCTTGGTTAATTTCGCCGTGGCACATCCCATCAGGCAGAACACGGCTATAAGTAGCACGAGGGTTACCCCTCGGATTGGATTTCTCATCATTTCCTGTTTGTTTATTGATTACTTTTCTTAATCTCTCCACCTCTTTGGTAAGACGGGAGAGCTTTTGGATCATCTCCTCCTGATTCGCTTTCAGGTCGGCATTCTCTCTACGGAGCTGGATATTCTCATCCAATATCTTCCGGTTCTCACTACTGAGCATATTGATGGACGCCTGAAGCTGGGATAACATATCATTGTTCTGCTTTCTACGGCCAACAAACCATGTGAAGATGCTCCCGATAAAACCACCCGGCAGGGCGAACATTAAAAAATCCATCAGACCGTCCATCTCTTTGCTTTGTTATTGGTTAATGCCTATTTTCCTGAGCCATGCCTGAACGTCAAATGACGGGCACGCCTTGGCCGCAATCTCGTTATGACCGATGATTCTCACCCGTGGGAAACGGCGGTGGAAGTCTTTCACGTAATCCTCCAACGCTTTCAGCTGGCCGGGAGTACGGGTGTCTTTGGGAGTCTTGCCGTCAGCGGCCACACCGCCAACGTACACAATGTGCCGGGAAATGGAATTGTACCCTTTTGCTCCATTGGTAATCTCCCACGGATCCACCCGTGCGTCCTCGTTGTTCCGGGCCAATCGCTCCACCGTTCCGTCAAGGTGAAACATATCGGTATATCCCACCTGCTTCCAGCCACGCCCACCCTTACTCACCGGGTTCGTGTGCCATGCCCGGATATCGTTACCCGTTACCTTACGGCCTTGAGGCGTGGCGGTACAGTGGATTACCAAATATTTCAATTCTGCCATAACCTTATTCCGCTGCAGGGGTTCCCTGCACTAAAGCGATTACACCCTTTTTATCTTCCCGCATGATACGGCCACCGGCACGTACAAGGAATGAATAAATATCACCGTAATAGGTTGCGTCACCCTCGTTCTCGAACGCTTTCACCTCACCCAGCGCACGGCAGACGCTTTGCTCGTGCCATGCAAGACCGGCGGCGAGGTCGGTGGCTGCACCGGCGGTACTCCATGTTTTGGGAGCTTTGGCCGCAGTGTAAAGGGCTGCCCTGCTACGCATCATGATATTAAAGCTGAACAGCTTACCGAGGATACCGTTCTGCGCATCGGCGGAAGCGAGGAACGCCGTGTTCTCGTTCTCCGTCAGGCTATTCAACAGCTGGGAGTACATCTGCGCATCCAGCAGCAAATAACGCCCCTCCTGCGGAATATCATCATTATTGAACTTGGTCATCAAGCCCAACACGTCTGCCTTGCAGATACCTTTGCGCTTACCGGTGGCCTTATCTGTGTAAGCATCAATCTCCGCACCGGTGGTTTCAATGCACTGTGCGGCGGCGGGACTCCAGTTGAAAATGAAATCGAGTGCCACATCATCCTGCAGTTTGAGTTTATCCTGACGCAGGACGGACTCCCGTTTGTCATAGCTGAGTTCCACCGTGTCGGCGTTAGGGATAAGTACCGGATCAGTGGTGTATTCATCCAGCGGGAACGTCACATCGATATCCGTTCTTTTGGTTACCTTAGCGGGAAGTTCGGTTCGGTTTTTCTTGGTTCCGGATGCTGCACCGGCATTCGGAATGTGAACAATTTTTCCGTTGTTCACGTACTCATCGGCGTTGAACGCCTTGCTCAGGAAGCTATTGGAGGCAAACAAGCCCTCCACGATAGCCGCCATCCAAATTTCTTTCTGAATTGCCATTTCTATTCTTGTTTTACTGGTTAATAATTACAGATTCGGTTCGATGCCGAAACGTTCCTTAAACTTGGACTTATACAAGTCCGGGGCGGCATCTTTCAGCTCAACGAGCTTACCGGCCTTATCCAGTTCGTCCCATGACTTGTCTTTCCAATCACCGAGAGTCACACCGGATCCTTTATCCGTGTTGATTTGACCGGCCACGTTTGCACGACACGGGATAGCTGCCAGCATAGCCTTTGTTCCCTCGAAATCCTTATCGAAAAGGTTCAGCAGGTTCTCACGGCCTTTCGCATCATAGCGTCCGTCTTTAATGGCCGCATCGGTCAGGGAAACCGCCTCCCGCTTTTGGGATTCCTTTTTGGCCTCGTTCATTTTATCCACTGCGGCGGCCAGCGTCTTGTTTTCTTTTTCCAAGCGGTCGGCATTGGCAATGATTCCCTGAATGGCGGTTACGATTTCCGCCTCGCTTGCAGAGTCCTGCAGCTTCAATACTCCTGTAAGTACGCTCATTTTTAATTGTTTTTTTGGGTTATTACTGTGATCTATCAACCGGATAAGATTACCCTTATCATTCAGGTCGATAATCTGTTTGCTCTCTCTGTCATAGAATACCAGCGCATTGTGATTGGCTCCGATTGTAACGACACTGCCCTCCCGAACCGTCCATCTCGTAACGGTAGGGAGTGTTTGTCCGGGGAGCATCAGGTCATAGGCATCGCTTTTCTCCTCCGGAGGCCACGCACCGATAGAGGCCATACGGATAAAGTCATTCTCAACTTTACGCTTTACCTCTGCGGCACGGGCATCTCCCTCATCGAACACGGCATCGGCTAAAATCTTACCTCCCTCAACACGGATATTTTCCCACCGGCCAATCGGCAGGGAGTAATCATCGTGATTCAAAAGCATCACGGGATTCTTTTTAAACTCCTCCAAATTGGCTCCGCTGGTGAGCATCCTAAACCCGTAGGTGTTCACCGACTCATCGTGTAATACAAAGGTTAATTTACCCATTTCGCTCGTTTGATTTTGTGACAAAATTCAGGGTAAAAAACGGGCTGTACAAATCGGTCTGTAACGGTTTCAGATTAAACTGCAACCATTACAGTTTAAACGTAAAACATTACAAACCAATTATTTTCACTCATTACAAGGCTTTACCTTTGGGCTATTAAATGATATAGTCATGGCGGAAGAATTGAAAGCAAATCAACGGAAAGAATGGGCGAAATTGATGTATCTCAAAGAGAACATCACCCAGCAGGAAATTGCAGACCGGGTAGGTGTTTCCCGTGTCACGGTGAACAAATGGGCTAAGGAATGGGAGGGCTTAAAGCTCAATCTCCTGCAGACACGGGAGGAACGCATCAGCTCCACGCTCACGCAGTTGGACGAACTTGACCGTTCCATCGCAAGCAAGGAGGAGGGCAAACGGTTCCCGTCAGCGGCGGAGGCCGATATCCGGCGCAAGCTGACGGCTGACCTTGAGGCATTGGAGCAGGATGCCTCCATCAGGGATATATACAACGTGTCCCGTGGGCTGCTCGATTGGCTCCGGCAGCAGGATCTCGAAAGGGCAAAGGAATTGAGTGATTATTTCGATGCGTACATAAAGGAGAAAATGAAATGGGTAAAATAGATGATATTCAGGCGTACAAGGAGTGGACTGAATACCACCGTTCACTCAAAAGGGACAAAGCCGCCGACAACCTCTCGCCGGTGGAACGAAAAAAGAAGCTGGAAAAGCTGGAGGCGAACGTCATCGAGTGGATCCTTTTCTTTTTCTCGGAATTCGCAAAGTACCCCTTTACCAAATTCCATAAAAAGGCCATCAAACGCATCACCACGAATATGGAATGGTACGAGGTTCTATCGTGGTCACGTGAGCTGGCAAAATCCACCATCGTGTTCATGTGCATGATGTACCTCGTGCTGACCGGAAAGAAAAAGAACGTGCTACTCATCTCAAACAGTCACGAGAACGCCGTCCGGCTTTTGGAACCTTATAAAAAAGCCTTTGAGAGCAATTCCATGCTAAAGGCATATTATGGTGATTTGAGGGAGTTCGGGAGCTGGACGGCGGACGAATTCACGCTCACTACCGGGGCAACGTTCCGGGCTATCGGTGCGCTGGAGTCACCCCGTGGTACGAGAAAGGACGCTGTACGTCCGGACACGGCTCTCGTGGATGACTTCGATACGGATGCAGACTGCAGGAACCCGGACATCCTGAAAAAGAAATGGGAATGGTTCGAGGAGGCTCTGTTTCCAACCCGATCCATCAGCGAGGATTTGCTGGTGATATTCTGCGGAAACCTGATCGCTCTCGACTGCTGCGTGAAACGTGCCGGTGATAAAGCTGACCATTGGGATATCGTGAACATTCGGGACAAGGATGGCAAATCCAGCTGGCCGGAAAAGAACACGGAGGAACGCATTAACCGCATTCAGTCCAAAATCAGCACAAAGGCGTTCCAGCAAGAATACATGAACAACCCGCTCTCCGAGGGTGACACGTTCAAAGAAATGGTATGGGGCAAATGCCCGCCACTCTCAAAGCTGCAGTTTGCCGTTGTTTACGGGGATCCGGCTCCGTCCAACTCAAAGAACAAGGCCACCTCTTTCAAAGCCTGTTTCCTTATCGGGTATTATGACGGTAAATTCTACGTTTACACCGGTTATCTTGACCATGTGGTAAACGAGGAGTACGTGAACTGGTATTATTATCTTCGGGATTACGTGGGGCAAAAAACGCAGGTATATAATTACATCGAAAATAACAAGCTGCAGGATCCTTTCTATGAACAGGTGTTCGTTCCGCTATTTAGCGAGAAAGGAAAACAACTCGGATTTATCGGGATCATACCGGATACCCGGAAGAAACCGGAAAAGTTTGACCGTATCGAGGGAAACCTTGAGCCGATCAACCGGCGAGGACAACTCATCCTCAACATTGACGAAAAGGATAATCCGCACATGAAAAGGCTGGAGGAGCAGTTCCTGCTCATCAACCGAGCTATGAAATCACCCGCTGACGGCGTGGACTGTATCGAGGGTGGCGTGTGGATCATCAACCAAAAGATAAGCACGCTCTCGGCTGGATCCTACACCGTGGGCGCACGTGTAACCAATAAAAAGAGATTTTAATCATGGCATTTATCACACCCAAAGAATTGGAAACGCACCTCTATAAAGAGAATATAGAGGCTATCAGCAGGGAGGATGAAACAATCCTCACGGCAGCCATAGACGCTGCCCTGCAGGAAGCATACGGATATCTTGGTGCGTATGACCGCAAAAAGATTTTCGAGGCCACAGGGAGCCAAAGAAACGCCCTCCTACTCATTTTTGTAAAGGACATAGCCGTGTGGCATTTCGTGAACCTATGCAATGCCGGTACTGACCTGCAGCTCCGGCAGGATAGGTACGAGCGTGCCGTGGCATGGCTCCGGCAAGTGCAGAAATCAGACATTAAGCCTAACCTCCCCATTATAGACGAGGACGGTGACGGGAAACCGGATACTGCAGGTGAATATATCTACGGGAGCAATCCCAAGCGTAATCAACATTTTTAATATATGACTATGGCGAACAAGAAAAAAAAGACGGCCACGACAAATGCCGGGGCAAAATCAAAGGAGCAGCTGGTCATCCATCAGATCGTAGTCAAGGCTCCCCAGCGGAAAGTGTATGACGTGGGGAATTGGCGGACGGCTCTCTCCTCTGCAGACAATGGACGAACAAAGCAGCTGTATGACCTGCTCGATGATATCATGATTGACGGCGTTTTGAGCGATGCCGTTCAAAAGCGCATCGATGCGGTCACGAACTCGGAGCTTACTTTCCAAAATGCGGCTGGGGAGGAAGTGGAGGAGATCGCAGACCTGATGGACACCACCGCATGGGAGGATCTGCTGACTGAAATCCTGAAAAAGAAAATATACGGGCGTTCAGGCATTGAAATGACCTTTAATGACGGTTTCAACGTGGAACCGATTCCGGCAAAGCATATCAACCTGAAAAACCGCACAATCCTCCGGCAGGACACGGACGAAATAGGCATACCATACGAGGGAGATTCACAGCTGCTCATTCTCGGCAAAGACCGGGATTTCGGTTTGTTACTCAAGGCGGCTCCCTATGCCATCTACAAACGTGGAGGCTTTGGGGATTGGTCACAATGGATCGAGCTTTTCGGGATGCCCCAGCGCATCGGTAAATACAACACGTATGATCCGGAGAGCCGCAAGCTGCTGGAGGAGGCTTTCGATAAAGCCGGATCCGCACCGTATGTGGTCATCCCAAAAGAGGCGGATGTGGAAACCAAAGAGGGCGGAACGGGTTCAGGATCCTCGTACAACGAATTCCGGCAGGCCAACAACGAGGAGATGCTGATCACTATCCTCGGACAAACCATGACCACCGTACAGGGAGAGAAAGGCGCACGTTCATTGGGTGAGGTTCACAAGGAGGTAGAGGAGGGAAAGAATAAATCTGACCTCCGGTACGTGCAGCGTGTCCTCAACCAAAAGGTACTCCCCATGCTGGAGGCGAGAGGGTATCCCGTTGCTGGCGGAAAGTTCATTTTCCCCAAAGCGGCGGAGCAGCTCTCCGTTGCCGAGGTGGTGCAGCTCTCCGACATCATGGATATCCCGCAGAGCTACCTGCATGAAAAATATTCGATTCCCGTGCCTAAAGACGGGGAGCCGGTCGCAAAACGTGCCTCCTCTCAGGCCGCTCAGTTCGATATAGGAGAGGATTCGGAGGAGGACACAATCAGTAATGCAGACCGTAATTTCTTTATGCGCTTATGGGATTTTTTCGTGCAAGCCCCGCAGGTCGGGGCATCCATTGGAAAAGCCCCCATCAGGCTGAATGATAACGCTCCTATGTCGGAAAAGCTGGCCGCAAGGATTGCAAACGGCGAAACCGGGAAGTTCGATGCGGAGTTGTTCTCCTTTATTGCTACCGACTTTTTGAACGGTGTTCAAAGTGCGTTCAAACGTTCAATGAACCATGCGGATGTAAGATTCGCATACGGCCTGCAGGATGACGCTTTCATCACCGCCTTGGAGATGAACCTGTTTCATTTCTCCGCCGGTAAGACGCTGGCGGAAATTCAGGAGCTGAACAAGGCGTTCAGGGAGAGCGGTAATTTTCAGGAGTTCTCCAAAAAAGCGGAGCAGATATGTGGCACGTTCAATAAAACGTGGCAAAAGACGGAATACGAAACGGCGGTACTAACGGCGGAGTCCGCCAGCAATTACCACCGGCTCATGGGAAAAACGAAAATGTTCCCTTATTGGAAATATGTCACTGCCGGGGATGAAAAGGTAAGGGAGGAACACCGGAAGCTGGACGGGGTGATATTACCGGCCAATGATCCACGGTGGAAAAAGATATTCCCGCCCAATGGCTGGAAATGCCGTTGCCGGGTGGTTCCGCTCATGAAACACGAGGTAGAGGGTATAGACATCAACGCCATGCGTGCCATTGTCGATGAATACCTCGGTACGAGTGAATGGAAAATGAACGAGGCTCAGGGCTGGGATTCAAACCGGGGAGAAACGGCTGAGGTGTTTTCCAAGAACCAGCATTATATCCGCAAGTTTCCCGATAAAGCCGCCTCCTTGCTGGGTGACCTGCATTATAATGATTACGGGCTGGAGTCCTTTGGAAAGAAAGCGGCGGCAGCGACCGAAAAAGCACCGGTGTTTGCCGGGGATCCGAACCAGTGGAGGGATTCGCATCAGGTGATGGATGACTACAAAGGCCGAAAGGTGCAACTTACGGAGGAGGTGTTCAAACGCCACACCACAAAGAAATACGAGGAGGCTCGTGTTCCTCTCGTGGAGTGCATCCCGGACGTGCTTAAAAACCCGGACGAGGTATGGATAAACGACTATCAAAAGAAGTTCGACAACCTGAACTTTATCAAGTTTTACGAGGATAAGGTGATTAACGTGGTTTGCGAGGTTAAGAACGGAACGCTCTATCAGGTCACGACATGGTTCGAGATAGAACAAAACGCCAACATCAAGGTGAAAGGCCGCAGGAGCAGAAAGATAGATCCACGATGGAGATATCGCCGTGGTCTGCTTATCAAAAAGTAAAAGGAGGCTCTGAGAACCTCCTTTTATATACGGATTAACATCCCGCTCCGCCGTATAAAGCCCGGACTTTTTGATGCCCCCGTCATCCGTCAGGTGTTGGCATATTCGATTCATCCCCGGAGCGATATGCTTACGGAAGCAAATATACAAAATTATTTCAATATGAATATCAAAGAATTAAATAATTATCTGCAATCGCTCCCGGAGGAGATAATCTCCGATGCGGCAGAAATCGTGGTGGAAACGGCCACGGAATACTATAAATCAGCTTTCAAGAAGAAAGCATTTGACGGGAACCCGTGGACTCCGGCAAAAGCACCGAAAACAACCGGTTCCCTGCTGATCGACTCCGGTGCGCTGGTGAACAGTATCAGACCGGCGGTGATAACTCCCCAGCGGGTGGTTATCTCTGCAGGGAATGAAAAGGTAGATTACGCTCAGGTACACAACGAGGGATTCAAAGGTATAGTACCCGTACCGGCACACACCCGGAAAACAAAACGGAAAGATGTACCGGTCAAGGCGCACACCCGGAAAACTAACATCCCGAAACGTGAATTCATGGGAGATTCCGAAGAATTGAACGAGCAGATACACGCACGGATAGAGGGATATATTGACTCACTTAACAATGAATAGCTATGAACAAAGAAATTTTTATTGCCGTTTGTGACCGGCTGAAAACAGAAGTACCCGGGCTCCGGTGGATAGATGCCGAGGAGGGACAACTTAACACGGGAGAGCGGCCTGCTGTGGCTTTCCCGTGCTGCCTGATAGATATATCTTACCCGTCCTGCGAAACCCACATGGGTGGACGGCAAAAGATAAATGCGCAAATACAACTCAGGGTGGCCTTTCAAGCCGGAGGGAGTACAAATGCGGCAGCCCCTAAACTTGTCAGGGAACACGCTCTCTCCTGCATGGACACGTTGGATAAGATACACGAGGCTTTGCAATGGTGGAACGGCGGGAACCTTTTCAACCCGATGCGCCGCCTCCGGGGTGCGCCGGAAAAAAGAGCGGACGGTCTGAAAGTGTATAACGTGATCTATGAAACCGAGTTTATGGATTAGTTCCAATCAAAGCCGGGAAACATCGCTTTGAGCTTGCGGGTGGATGCTTTGGAACGCAGGAGTTCATTGTAAAAATCATCCTGTTCCACCAGCGTGTTGCTGATGGTTCGCTCTTCGACAAAGAACTCGTTATCGGAAAGGATTCTCAGCACGTCATCGAAGCGGCGGCGTTTGATCTCAGTCCAATAGTAATAACGGGCGGTCATGATGCGGTTCCGCTTTTCGAGGCGGTCACGGCGGGAGGTGATGGCAGCATCGGAGGAGGCAACCGTGCGTGTTCTGCGGCGGTTACCGGCTTTCTCTATTTCCGGGCAAAAAAACGGTATTACGAGCTGCTCCTGCATATTGATTTGATTACTTAATACAAAGGTACATTATTTGCACCATAGTACGAAAAAAGTCCGCTGAAAATTAGGATTTCAGCGGACTTTTATTATTGATTAAAGGGCTTTTACATTGCAAGCATACCCTCTTTGTCATCCTTACCCGGAACGAACGGCTTTATAGTGGTTATCACCGAGCTGGTCACTTTCACTCTGCCGGATCCGAGGCAGGTCGGACATTGGCAGGATCCGGATACCTTTGTCCTGTTCTCATCGCTGTACTCGAATACAACGCCTTTTCCCTCGCAACGCTTGCATACAGCCACACGGGTGGGAATATACCGGGCTTTCGCATTATTCGTCTGTTCCATCTGATTCCTCCTTTATTATGGTTAATTCTTCACTTGATTTCGGGTGATACATGAAATCGGTTTTGAGCTTTTTGAAAACCGTAAGTTCCACCTGAAAATTCTCAAATTCCTTGTTCCGGCTGGAAAGCTGGCGTTTGATGAACTCGGTAACGTCACGTTTCATTTCAGGAACCGACATCTCGACACCGGTTTCCGGCACGTATAAGCCCTCAAGCCGGAGCTTGCGGTAACCTCTGCGGTGGATTTGGAATTGAACTTTGTATATCATGACCGTCCCTCCTTATGCTTCTGTCATACCCAGAGGAATGGTCACCCACATACCGTCCCCGTTCTTCATTTCCGCTCTCACAAACTGTTTGCTGATCGCTGGCTGGTATGCCTCCTCAATGATGCGGACACCCTCCATGAAACGGTCATTGTTGCTTTCCTCTGCAATTTTGCGAAGCTGGACAATACGGCTGGCTTTTAACGTGCCTTTGGCATCACGTGCCAGCAGCTTCAAAACCATGCTCACGAGTGATTTCGTTTTAGCATTGTCGGCGAGACTCTCGATGTATTCTTTCACGATCACGATACCGTCCTCCACCGTGTCACGGTAGCCGTCCGTCACGTACACTCCGAGAGTGATGCGCTTGGTTCCCTCCGAATTGGTAAAGGTATGGCTGCGCTGATCATCCTTTACGACTTTCAGAACCTCGCATTTCATGTCAAGAATACTTTTAAAGTTCTCCAGCACCGTCTTTTTGGTTTCCTTGATATCCTCACTCAAGGAGAGGAGTACCGGGATTGCGCTGTTCACTTCATCATCCACCATTTGGCGGTACGTTTCACGTTCGGCTTTCGCCTTTTCCTGAGCCTCTTTTTTGGCCTTTTCTTTACGGAAAGCCTCGAATTGAGCCTTTTCCTCCGCCGTCATTTCAACGGTCTGCTTTTCTTCAATCTGTGCCATAATATCACATTTTAAATGGTTTATAAATAAGTTAATTGAGTTCTTTCTTTGCTTTCTGCATATCCTTTTGCCGGATGGAGCGGATCCGGAGCAATACCGCATCCAAATCATCAGCGGACAACTCCCTGAATTTCTTTCCTGCGATACGAACGCCCAAACAAAAGTTATCCACCGCCGCCCAATTTGCCGTATCAATACCCATCAACTGCATTTGGTGGAGAACGGCAGAGCGTTTCTTTTTCAGAACCTCGTAACTGACCGGACGGCTGGATCCGGTCTGCTTCTCCATCTCCCGTATCATCGAGTTATATTCACTCAAAGTCATTTCTCTCAGTGAGTCCGTCCGCCCATTCGTAAAGCTGGATACAAGCTGCAGCTTTAAACCGTCCCTGTCAGAACAGGGCATTTTCGCCAGTAGCGTCCAAAAACGTGAATAACTGTTTGTCTTTGCCATAATCAATCAAGTTCAGGGGTTTCACTCTCTTTTAGGGATTGCAGGACGTACAATTCGGTAATGGCCGGGTTCGTCCCCAAATTACTTTCACCGGAGTCATAGGCCAACTCAAATTCACGCTGACAAATGGCTCGCTGCTCCTGCAGCTTGGATGCCGCATACTCTTTCATGGCATCGACAATACGTTTTAATTCTTCGGGAGAGAACTTTCTGCCGAGTTCCTCGTTCTTTTTCAGGCTGAATACCTGTCTTAATGCTGATAACGCTTTCATATTTGCACGACTTTTACAGGTTGTTGTACTACTTTTACCATTGCCTCCGGCACATCCTTGATGATAGCTGCGGCCAGCTCCGGGTTCCGGAGTTCAACCACCGCCCATTCATCTTTCTTGGCCGGACTGATCAGCAATTTCTCCGGTCGGTTAAAGCAAGTCCAATCCATCAGAACTGTACTTAAAGAGGCTACCGGTAAGCCTATTTGATAAAGATCATTTCCCATTGATTTGCTTGTTTAAATTAATTTTTGAACCGTCATCATATCCGGAACAATAGGCGGAGGCGTTCACTTTATTCCGGTTCTTGGATTTATGGGTGGTTGTGCCTATCGATTGAAAATAATCATCAATCAAATGACTGTGGCATAGCATCAGACCTGTTTCCTCCGCTGTTTTCCGAATGCTCTCAAACTGTTTCCGTAAACCGGTACAACATCCCAACAAATAAGATTTGATATAATTCCGTTTAAACTTCTTTGTCCGGTAATACCCTCTGCGGGTAGCCACATACTCGGTGCAACGTTCTACCGACAACCGGCGGAATACAGACCTCAAGTAATTATAAAGCGAGAGCACAACTTCCGCATTTTCCCGTGTACCGACTACCACCATGTAAGTCGTACCTCCATGCAACAAAATCCGGCAAAAATTATACTCGCATATAATCCGCAACAAATCCCTTTTCCAAATATTCCCATACGTGTCCTGATAGGTTATTTTCTCCGATTCACTCACGGATATCATATTCTTTTGTTCTTCCGGGGTAACATCCATCAATGACAAATTATAGGATGTCAGCAGCCGGTTTACAGCCTCCGCAGCTGCATGGGCTTCTCCCTCGGATCCGATTTTTATGGCAGATTCTTTTAACCGGAGCAGCTTTCTAATTTTCGCCAATATATTTTCAGGTACTTCTTTTTCCATCGTTCATTCTATTTTGCAGGTTTCCACTCGATAGTTATCACGGCATCGAGTTTACCGCTACCTTTGCAGACCGGGCAATCAACTTTCACCCGTTCCCGTTGTTCCTCTCCCCAAAAGAAACCGTTACCGTGGCAATAGCTACACCGGTGGCCTTTGCTGGAGATACTTTCTTTCTGATTTCCCTCCCCGATAAACATGGGAGGCGAAATCGTTATAACTTGATTATTTTTACTCATTTCCGTTCGTTTTAAGCGTTATCTCCCCAATATCTTACCGCACCCTCATCCCAAATTGTAAAATGCCCCACGGAGCCGAAAAAGCGGCCTTTCGAGAAAGCCCGGAACCCCTCCACGTAAATTTTCAGGGCGGCATCATACATCACTTTCTTTGCGCTCCGACCATCAGGGTTCCGGCCATCTGCATGGCTGATAAAAATCAGCAGCTTGTTCCGGTGCGCCTCCTTAAATTTGATGTATTCTTTATAGCTCATTTGGGTGTATTGGAAACTGTCAATGACGTAAAAATCGGGGCTTTTATGCTTATCCATTCTTTCACCAAGCTCGGACATCGGCTCACAGTCAAGCAGCTGGAAACGGCGGTTTACCTCGGCCATGTTGAAACGGCGGAGCGTGTTCTGCATGGTGAGGCTCGCACCCTCTTCGAGGCTGTCATAAGCCACCCGCCCAAACTTTGCCAGCTCTTTACAAAGCTGCATGACAAAGCTGCTTTTCCCGTTACCACTATTGCCCCAAATAAACCAAACGCCAATCCGTTCAGGCTCTCCGAAAGCGTCCGCCCATGCGCCTGTCAGCTTGAGCGTTTCTTTCTTCATGCTTACTGCTTCTGTTACCGATAATGCCCGTGCCATAAATCAATATCTGAAATCTGTAAAATGAATAATCACTCCCTCGAATGTGTTGGAGGTCTTAAAAAACCAGCTCACGAAATCATCGAGAGTCATCCCGTCATTAGCAGCCAGCTGCTCCACGTTTAGGATACGTTTTCCGTCTATGAAAACGGTCGGCTGCTCGACATCGGAGTCCCATGTCATTTGCACCTGCTGGATACCGATTTTTTTCAACCTTTTCACCTCCAGCTGCGGAGTATGATAAGGACGGCCAATCCACCGGCGGATAGATAGCTCCGCATTATGGGAGTTGATAAGCTCCACGTTGTACGCCCATTTGCCCGGATCCTCACGAAACGTGTGGATCTTGGTTCCTTTAATCACTTTCTCAGGAAAGCCGGTGAGCTGGCCTCTTTTCAAATGGCCTGCCGGGAACCGGCTTGCGAGTGGTAAAACAATTTGTTTCATATACTTTTTGAATTACGTTCAAACGCCGTTCAACCAGCGTTTGAACAGGTTTTTATACTATTTCGCTGCCGCCACCTTTTTCTCCCGGTGAATGGCATCTTTCACGCATCGCAAATCAAACTCCGATTTCTCCGTCACATCGATCACGTTTGCAATAAGTTTTTTATCCATCAATCCGTTGGCTTGGCAAATGGCAAATACATCATTACAGGAGGTTGGTTCCAGCTTAAAGAACTTACGCCCAATGCGGGAATAAATCTCGTTATAGCCTTTCCGGTTGTGGTTCAAACCGCAGTCAATACGATGCTGGATGTAATCGGTGGATAAGAAAGTAATCCCGCATTTGCCCTCCAGCCGGTTATACAGGTTGATAAAGTAGTGAAACACGTTATCATTCAACTTATCACCCTCATCGAACACCAAAAGTGGATTTTCCATCTGTATGATGCTCTCGATGGCCAAGTCCAATATTTCACGGATACGCATCCCGCAAGTCTTAAAACCGAGTTTACGGGCGATCTCCCGAACAAAATCACCTTTCCGCATATCCTCATCACAAAGGATGACGAACACCTCATGATTCTTTTGTGCGTACATGGTGGCTGTCGTTGTTTTGCCACATCCCGCACCACCCACGATCCAGCGGACTTTTTTAAATTCCTGCGCATCGCTCAGGGCATACCATATCTCCTGAAAGGAGTTCGTTTCCACGAGCTGCCAACCGGTGGCCGCAGCTGCAGGGGTTATCTGAGAGATGATATTGCGGAACATATCATCACTGATACTCTCATACTTGCCGTTAACCACGGCACTCAATGTCCCGGCAGATACGCCGTTCAAACTTGCCGCAGCCTTTTTTTGGCTGGAATACTTTGCTGCATATACCCGGAGAGCTTCACGGATACTGTCTTTCTCTTGCTGTGTCATTGTACTGTTCATTTTATTTAGAATTATAATTTTCCTGCTACTTTCTTTTCATTCAGGCGGATGTCACCATTCAGCTGGTCAAACGTGATGTTGCTTATTAGCTTTGTCACCTTACCGGCGGAGAGCTGTTCCGGATCCTGACTGTACCGGCGGACTCGGCGTTCAATTTCACGCTCCGTTTCGCTCTTTGCACCTTTCAATTTCGGACGTTTGAGTCCCTGTTGTTCCATACTCACGCCGTGCGCCTGCTCGATGATACGTGCATCAACCTGACGCTCGATGCGATCCTCCGTGTTCGCCTCTATATTCCGGCGGATAAAGGACATTTCACCCTCGGTCTGTTCCTGAATATTCCGGTGGATAACGATATAAGGCTCTGCAGTCCGTACAAATCGCAGCTCTCCGGCTTTATCTTTCTTGTATAGCCGTACCGAAGTATGGTCATAAGGATCGTACATGGTGTAGAACTTTTGCCCTCTGTTTTTTCTTAGGAATTCATGGTCGGGAACACCCGGAACCTCGTAAACCTCGTATGTAAACTCACGTTTTTTAATGGTTATTTTCAGACCGTTATCTGTGTAAGTGGAGGGTTTATCAGTCATCACCCAAAACATCTCGATCATGTCGAGAACGCCCACTGTCGGGGTATCAGGATTCACGCTGTTTCGGTACATCTCGATGCGGTTCATCCCGGTAGCAAAATGCTTGCTTTCGTTCCATTCTTTCCGGGCGGCAGCGTATGCTGCTTTCAGTTCGGCCAAAGTGTAAAGTTTATCCTTGTTTGCCTCGATACGCTCTAAATTCGGGCGGCTCGTGTCCTTTTTGGTGGTGATATTTTGACCGGTGAACCTCCAATCCTTATGCAAAACCTCAGCCTGAAAACGTCCGAAAACGCTCTCTATCGTTTTGGATTGCCCGCTGTATGGAGCCGTGGTTCTATGAACATGGCCGACAATCTTATCAAAGAAATGGCTATTCTGCAGTTTCTTGTGGCCTCCCTGATTATCATGCACCAGCTCGTAAGGCTTATGACCTGATACCTGAATGGCCATGCGGTAGGCATTATATTGCGCCTCGTAGTCCTCGCTGTCTGAAATGTGGTATCCCAAAAATACCTCCGAATAAGCATCGATGACCTCGTAAACCTGAGTGGTACGAACCACCAGCTTACCGTCCTTGTCATAGTCTTTATAGTACAAATTGATTTTCGTACCATCACCATACCACAAGGAGTCACGCATCGAGGGAAGCTCGGTTTTATTCTTGCGGCTGTAACGCTGGTGGGCTTTCAGCTCCCCGTGAACGGCATCGTACCACAACGGTTCGATGTCAGGACGGTTCAGGAACCCACGGAGGCTCTGAATGCTCCGGAGCTGCTTCCAGCCTTTCTCTTCTGCAATCCGGTTGAATTCCACGAATATTTGAGCATCAGTATAAACGGGAACGCTACTCCGCTTTAACGCTATAATCATGTTACCGGCTTCCTCGGTTATTTTCAGGGTATTGTCATTCCCCATTTTCTTGCTGATCAGGCAGGAGTAACCCTCTTTCTTGTATTGGTTTATCTTGTCTTTCAGCCGGGCGGCGTTTTCAGGCAGTGTGTGGCCATAAGAATCACGGAGGCGGTCTGCCGTTCCGATAATCGTTTCCCATACTTTCTTTGTACTTCCACCCAAAGCCTTGCGATAGCCCTCCCGGTCATTCAGGATCGATATCAACTCGTTCAGTACTGAGGCGTTGATGGTATATTCAGCTTTTTTGGGTTCTGTGAGACTTACTAACTCCCCGGCCTTATCATACCGGTAATCCTCAAAGAATATCCGGGCTGCTTCATCTATTTTAAGCCTGTTTTTCATACACTTCTCTTTGATTAACTCCACCGGATCCCCATACTTTTGCTCAAAGCGGATCCGGTAACGTTCAGGTAAGGACAAGTAATCAATAAGAGCGTAATTATCAAGACCACCGCCTCTATTAACCCGTTGAGCCTTACCTCTCCGAATTAAAGAATAAAGCGTCCATAATGAAATCACCGGTTCTCCATTTTCAGAGCTGGTTAATTCCTGAACTGTTACGCATACTATTTTATTGAAATACTCCATTATTTTAAAATCTTAGTCCCCGGAGGCGGAATCGAACCACCTCAAAAGACCGTCCGGGATTCACCTATTTTAAATATCTTTGTCATCGGTTGAAATTGGTACTTTTTTAATCAGACGGGCGGCATTAGCAAAATTCAAAACCACCACTATAATCGCCCAAATCGGACTATCATCTGTTATACACAAAAAACAGAAACTCAAGCAGAAATACCACACATAAAACTTTTGCTTTGTAGTCAAAGAGAAATACTCTTTAAACTCATCTCCCAAAAGGAGCAAAAACATCCTTTTCATGCCGTTTCCTTTTGATCACCGATTTCAACGCCTCCACGTTCAATGGCTACCTTTCGGATTAATGTAGCCTTAGAACTATTACTCAAATAATTCAATGCCTTATAAACGGCCTGCCTCGTCACCTTAAAATCTTTTGAGATTTGGGATATTTTCCCGTACTCAACTACAATTCTCTTTTTCATGTTTTTCTTATTTAATGGTTTCAATAGTAGGATCACTAAACCAAGTTTTCAGCTGTGCCTTTGCATAGGCCATAGAACACTCTCCAACTGTCGCTATCACCATAGTTCTGTTATCAATAGCGTAAGCCGCCATTTCTTCATCTATATTTATTTCAGAAATAAAATCACTTACTTTTTCCCATTCCGAAAAATAGATTTGTACCTTAATTGCTTGCATAATTCTGTTTTTATTAGTTATTCATTGCAATATCAACCGCTTTTTGTACTTTTACAGCCGTTTACATTGTTATCGTGCTGCAAATATAATTCGCATTTGCGAATAAAACAAGTAATTGCGAATATTTTATTCGCTTTTGCGCAAATAAAATAGGAGAGGTATGACTATAAATGAACGAATGAACCATATTATCAAAGAATTGTACGGCGGAAACAAACGAGCTTTTGCCAACGCAATAGGTGTATCTGCTACTGTGATTGAGAATGTTGTAGGTACGAGGCAAGGTAAGCCATCTTATGATGTCCTCGAAAAAGTATGCGCAAATGCGAATATATCAGCAGAGTGGTTATTAATGGAAAGAGGGGAGATGCTGTATAATTCTACCTCTCAGACGCAATACACACCTCCCGACCAAAACACCCACTACTTTATAGAGAAAATCGCAGAACAAGCAGAGGAAATCGGCAAATTAAAAGAACAAGTAAAGTTATTGGGTACACAACAATCGGCTGCACCCGATGCAATATGTGCAGATGTCGTATAATTTTCGGGAAAAAGTGTCCCAAATATTAGCTGCACACGCACTTTTGATTTTTATCAAATAAGAATCAGTTATTCATTATATTGTATATCAGCATATTAAACAACAATATATGCTGATTTCTATTATTTTTTTATGGTATTTTCCCCCTCTGAAAACCACAAAACAACTATAAAACAGCTAATAAATAGGCAATTTCTATATCTAAACACGTCTATTTTTAACGGGAAATGCACAACCAAATGCACAACCATTAAAAACATTTCGTTTTTTTTATTACAAAAATGCACAACCAAACGCACAACCAAATGCACAACCAACCCCTAAAAAACGCAATATTCCACCCTCAAATGAATACCATTTGCCCCTCTCCTATTTCCGCTATTTTGAACGCCGAATTCAGGCTATTTTAATATGAAATGATAATCCTATCAACAGAGCATAAAAAAGCCGCAATCCGCTTAAATAAAAGCGTTCTGCGGCCAATGTGCTCACCCCTCTCCTCTCCTACTCCACCGTATATTAAGTTTTCGCTGCAGTGTAAAGCAGATAGGCGTTCAAACTATTCAGAGTAAAGTCTAAAGTAAAGCCAAAGTAAAGCAGAGTAAACTTTTCGTTTTTCCCTCTCTCCTCTCCTATTCAATCATAACTATTTGTATATCAAAGCTATTCCGTTTATGTGGAATAACTCAATTTATCGCATTTCGTTTTACCCCCCTTATTCCGTAACGAAAAAAGCAAGCATTATCGCTCTTGCCCGGTCTGAGCTAATTTGAAAGTTTTATATAATGAATCAAGCAATAGAAAGCATAACTAGATGATCACTGCCGACTCATCTACATGGGAGGAAAAGAAACCAAGGAAAGTATTCCCAAGTTAATCCTTACAGGTTCTACCTCCCTTTCTTTTTGTCACTATTTCAACATATTCTTCACTTCTCCCTTCTGACATACACAGGCATACCGACCAGTTCTTTTTCATATTTTTCCTTTAAACTCTCTTCAAATTTAAACATTTTTTGCAAGCGGTCCCCTCAGGCTGTAACTCACGGGGAAGGGAGAAAGCGGGCTATTGTTAAAAAAATAGTGGAAAGTGATATATTCTTAAAATTATCGTTAACTTCAACCGTTCAATAAAACGGTGTTTCCGATCAGATTATAATGAAAAAAATTATCAAAAATATACTTCAATATATTGCAGTCATCGTTATTTCGTTAGTGATAGCAATCTTGTTACGACTGTTTGTCGTCGATTTTTATTCCATCCCCAGCGACTCCATGCAACCGACGATAGAACCGGGAGATTTTATTATGGTAAATAAATTGAGTTTCGGTGCGCGGATGTATAAAAATTTCGATTTTCTGAAAGACCGAACAGAACCGGAAACTTACCGGATCAAAGGCTTCTCGAAAATTCATAATGGGGATGTGCTGGTTTTTAATTTTCCCTATTCAGGAGGATGGGACAGGATCAGTATGCACCTTTCCCGTTTCTATGTCAAACGCTGCATCGGTATACCGGGCGATAGTCTGCAAATCAAAGGGGGATTTTATGAAATCAACGGTAGGCGGGGAATAGGCAATCTGAACGATCAGGAGATGCTTTCCAATTATCGGGGTGAATATCCGCAGGGAATATACAACACTTATCCATTCGACTACCGGCTAGGCTGGAACTTTATAAATTTCGGTCCCCTTTATCTGCCCCGTAAAGGGGATACCTTACCGATCGATACTTCAGCTGTCCGGATCTATTATAAAATGATTAAATACGAAAGTGGGCTGAACTTGCAAGAGCGAGAAGGTCAGGTGTGGTGTGGCGATTCACTGGTCGAGCGTTATACTTTCCGTACCAACTGGTATTTTATGGGCGGTGACAATATGTGGAATTCTCAGGATTCGCGCTATCTGGGGCCTATCCCCGAAGAATTTATCATCGGTAAAGCGACCTTGATTCTGACAGCCAAAGATCCCGAAACGAAAGCCTATCGCTGGAGGCGTTTTTTTACCCGGATCAGGAAAGAGGTAAAGAACAGATAGGAGCTGACCACAAAAGCTAAAACTTTTGGACCAGCTCCTTCTCTATAAAGACCGATTACGATCTTAGCTGAGCATCCATATGAGCAGCTGCCCGGCGTCCGTCTCCCATAGCGAGGATCACCGTAGCTCCTCCCCGGACAATATCCCCACCGGCATAAAACTCCGGCAGATTCGACTGCATGGTAGCATCATTCACGACAATCGTACCTTTCTTAGAAACTTCCAGTCCGGCCACCGAACGGGGAACGATCGGATTAGGCGAAACTCCGACAGCTACCACTACCACATCGGCATCGATCAGGTATTCGCTCCCTTCAACCGGCACAGGACGACGACGTCCGCTGGCATCGGGTTCACCAAGTTCCATTTTCTGAACCCTGACTTGTTTTACTCTTCCCTTTTCATCAGCGATATATTCTACCGGATTGGTCAAAGTGATAAATTCGCATCCTTCTTCCTTAGCATGTTTCACCTCTTCGAGACGTGCAGGCATTTCTTCTTCACTGCGCCGGTAAACAATCATCGCTCTCTCGGCTCCCAAACGTTTAGCGGTACGAACAGAGTCCATCGCTGTATTTCCACCACCGACTACGACTACATTTTTTCCCCGGTAGACCGGCGTATCCGAAAACTCGTTATCAGCCCCCATCAAATTCACCCGGGTCAGGTATTCGTTAGAGGAAAGCACCCCATTCGCATTCTCTCCCGGAATATTCATAAAATTAGGTAAGCCTGCACCGGAAGCGACATAAAATCCTTTGAAACCCTCCTTTTTCAGGTCTTCGATACTTTCGGTCATCCCAACGATAAAGTTAGTTACAAACTTCACACCCATTTTTTTCAGGTTACCGATTTCCACATCTACGATATGATTCGGCAGACGGAATTCAGGAATACCGTATTTCAATACCCCTCCAATCTCGTGGAGCGCTTCGAAAACCGTAACCTCATAGCCTCTCTTCACCATATCTCCGGCAAATGAAAGTCCCGAGGGTCCTGAACCGATCACTGCTATTTTTATTCCGTTGGGAGCAGCCACTTCGGGTATCGCCATCTGACCGGATTCGCGTTCGAAATCAGCTGCAAAACGTTCCAGATAACCGATAGCTACCGGTGCTTTTTTCATTTTTTGCAGATAGAAACATTTCGATTCACATTGTTTTTCCTGTGGACATACCCGTCCGCACACTGCCGGCAGAGCACTGGTCTTTTTCAATACGGCAGCAGCTTCAAGAATCTCTCCACGCTCGATATTTTTAATAAATCCTGGAATATCGATCCCAACAGGACAGCCTTCCATACAGGTCGGATTAGCACAATCCTGACAACGCCGGGCTTCCTGCATAGCCATTTCTTTCGTCAGCCCGGTATTCACTTCCAGGCGCTGGCTAGAGATCCGTTCCTGAGGAGTACGTTCGGGCATTTTCACCCTTTCGATCATCGTACGCTCTTTCGCTTTCACAGTTTCGCGCAGTGCTTTCCGCCAATCGGCATTCCGATCGCTCAGGGCACATTCGCCATGATGTACGAATTCCTCCATTTTTTCGGTTTCCGCCCCTTTAAAACCTCCCAAGCGAGACAACATCTCATTGAAATCAATCTGATGGGCATCGAATTCAGGGCCGTCGACACAAGTAAATCTGGTCTTTCCACCGACAGTAACCCGGCAGGCACCACACATACCGGTACCGTCCACCATGATAGCATTCAAGCTGGCAATGGTCGGGATTTCATATTTTTTAGTGAGTAAAGCACAAAACTTCATCATGATAGCCGGTCCGATAGTTACACACAGATCCACTTTTTCACGGCCGATCACTTCTTCCATCCCCACGGTTACAACTCCTTGTTTACCATAACTTCCGTCATCGGTCATGATGATCACTTCATCGGAAGCTTTGCGCACTTCATCTTCCAGAATAATCAGTTCTTTAGTACGAGCAGCCAAAATACTCACTACCCGGTTACCGGCAGCCTTAAAGGCCCGTATAATCGGCAACAGAGGAGCCACACCGACACCACCTCCACAAGCCAACACGGTTCCCACTTTCTCTATATGAGTCGCTTTGCCCAATGGTCCTACCAAATCCGTTATATATTCTCCTTCTTCGAGATTACATAATTTGGTAGAAGAAACTCCCATTTTCTGGATCACAAGCGTAATCGTACCTTTCACCGGATCAGCGTCCGAAATCGTTAACGGCATCCGTTCGCCTTTTTCACCTACCCGTACAATCACAAAATTACCCGGTTTCCTGGATTTAGCTATTAAAGGAGCCTCGACGACCATTTGCACCACCTTCTCAGAGAAGTACGTTTTTTTCAGAATCTTATTCATTTTTTATACGTTTATAGTTCTTTGTTATATGGGCCGTATGGAATATTTTTCAATTCCACCTTTTGGTGATACAAAATTAGTGGCTATTTTCTCACAAACAACCCTTTAACAGAAAATTAAACAAAAAGTTCTATATTTGTATTTCTATTAAGAGATGGGAGAGAAGTGAAGATGAAAGATTAGGGATGTATCATCTCAGGAATTTAAGATATTAGTTTATGAAAGCAGATAAAAAGAACCGAATCCATGTAGTTTATTCCACTGATCCGAACTATAATTACGAATACAATAACGAGACAGAAGACGAGACATTACCCCCGGAAAAACAAAATCTGAGAGTAATGCTCGACTCCAAACAACGTAAAGGGAAAACGGTCACCTTAGTACAGGGCTTTGTAGGCAGGGAAGACGATCTGAAAGAACTGGCCAAACTGCTAAAAAACAAATGCGGAGTCGGCGGATCGGTAAAAGACGGAGAGATCATCATTCAGGGAGAAGTGAAAGAAAAAGTCCTGAATATCCTCCGGGAAAATAAATACCGGGCCAAATAAAGGTTGCTCCATTACGTTCCAGCGATTTTATCAATTCAATTTTCCTCTGAAAGACGATATTATCTTCTTTCAGAGGAGTTTGTCAAGTCACTTCAGCCTTCTCCTTTCTGTTTCAGCCCTTAGCCTATAGCCTCCCGGCCTTTTACCTCTTATTCATCCCTCAGTGCCTCCACCGGATTCACCCGGATGATCGCGCGTATTTTCCAGGCAATGGTCAAAGCCACCACCGTTACCATCACAAAGACTATAAAAATCCAAAAGGCCGGACCGTGACCGAAATGCAGGGTAAACCCCTGAAGCCACAAATGCATGATCCAGTTCAGAAAAGGGAAAGTAAGCACCATCGCCGCCACTAATAACCTCAGGTATAACCGGGCAAAGAGACGTACTATCACATAAGCCGATGCTCCGTTGATTTTACGGATAGCGATTTCCTTTCGTCGCCTTTCGGTATCGATACTGATCGCCGAATAAATCCCCAGAACAGTAATCGACAGGCACACCAGCGTGAAAAACAGCAACATCGATTTCATCTGTTCCTGGGAGTGATTTTCTTTCTGCACCAATTCTTCCAGTGTAAAAATCCGGTTGTCCAGACTTTCCGGCACTTCTTCGGCCAGCATACGTTGCACCGTCTCCATGACCTTCGCTTTGGAGCCGGGAAGTACTTTAAGATAACACCACCTGGGATGTTCACTCAACATCCATAAACGTGCCCACGTATGACTTTCTGCATAAATCTGAGGAATAGCTTCCACCACCCCACAGATATTTATTTTTTTCCCATCGATATCTTCAAATCCATCGGTGATGACCTTTCCTCCGTATATGCCGTCGATAATCCGGTCAGCCACCCTTTGCCCCGGATACTTAAACATTTCGCCGGCAAGTACGGGAATATGAAAGAAAGAAGCAAAATTCGGTCCGGTCCGCACCTCACAGAATTCCCGGTACTTCCCTTCCCCCAGCCGAACCGTCGTCGTCGAAAAGTATCCGCCGAACAAATCCTTATCCATCGGCAAGACATCGGTGACACCGGCAATCTCTCCGAAACGGGCGATATAAGCCGTTTCCAATCCCTGCAACTGCGGATAGGTGAGATTAACTTCGAGGATATGCTCCCTCTCCTGTTTATCGAGAAAAGGAAAAATATTCTTCATATTCATTTCCGATTGTAAATAAACGGCCAGTCCGCCGGTAAAAAACAGGAAACAAATCACCAATTGCATACCCAACATCCAATTCCGTAATCTGTTTTTTCTTATTTTCAGGGAGGTTCCTATACCGGTCTGTATGCTCTGACGATTCAGCCGATGGGAAATCCCCCAGCAAACTCCCAGAAACAGGACGACACAGCCCCCCAGATATTGTAACAAATGGCGGTACAGCATAGCCGGCTCAAAAACGATCACCTGCCTCGTCAGACTAAAATCCAACCTATCGTATAGTAATTCGAGCAAACAAGCCACGATAATCCCGACAGCCATAAGCATGATCATCGTTTCGGCAAACAACAACCCCAATACCTGTCGACAGCTACTCCCGATAGCCCGGCGGATATTGTATTCCTTTTGTCGATTCAGAAAATTACCGCTGATGAAAATAAAAAAATTCAGTACCGCCACCAACAGGATCAATAATCCGATGCATAAATACCCATAGCCGAGATCATGATAATATTCCGTACTGTTCTTTCCGGGTGACAATAACTGCGGTCTTCCTTCCATTCCCGAGACAAAAACCTTATTTTTTTCGGGATCGATCCTTTGATTCACCGTTTCTTTTTTCACTCCGGGATATAGCAAAGCAAACGTCGTACATCCGGTTCCCTCTCCCGGTACATACCCGGCAAATCGGCCCTGCTGATCGTTAATCAACAGGGCATCAATCCGATTCAGGAGACTATAACTGGCATTCACCGGCAAATCCTCCATCACTCCCGACACCACATAATCGATAGCAGCCAATTCTTCCGGAGTATAATTTCTTTCGGACCTTCTTGTCAATTTATTCGGATGGAATACCTTACCGACCGGATTTTGTTTTCCAAAAATCCGACGTGCAGCAGACCGGCTCAATACTACAGCATTCTTTTGCCGGAACAACTGCCTCCAATTTCCTTCGGTCAGTTGCACCGAGAAAACCTTCTGAAAGTTGCTGTCGACCTCGATCGTATAAAGCATACAGACCAAAGGTTTTTTCTCTCCGCGTTCGAAGGTTACATTCATTTGTCCCCCATAGGATACTGCCGTACAACACTCGATCTGTCCCGGAAAAGCCGTTTCCATATCCCCGGCCAAAGTCGGCGGTGTCCCGGCAAAATAATCCTGCAACTCCCCGCCTTCTCCTACCTTGATCTGTATCTCCGCCATCCGGTCATAGTTAGGGAAGACCTTATCTATCGAAAAGAACAAACGGGCACAAAAATTACACAATACAAAACAGAGTAATCCCATCGCCAGACCGACTACCGCAATTCCGGCCGATACTTTATATTTACAGATATTGCGCCAGGCAACAATCAAAATGTGTCGAATCATAATTTCATACCAATCACAAAAAATAATATCTTCAATCGTTTTTCAATACCTCGGTCGGATTCACCCGGATGATTTTCAGCAATTGAGACCCGATTGTCAACAGCATAATGATCATCATCAGAATAAAAATCGCAGCAAACACATCCGGTCTCAACGTGATCCGGTGGCTATATTCTTCCAGCCACCGGTGCATCGTCCCGTATATCAGCGGAAAAGCGATACAGGCGGCAAAGATCAAGAGTTTCAGATAATGCAGACAAAAGATTCCGGCAATATCCGTCAAAGTAGCTCCGTTGATTTTACGGATAGCCATCTCCCGGCTTCGTTTTTCCACGGCCAGCATCATTGCCGAATACACACCCAAAGCACTGATCAGTATACAAAAAACAGCCAGCCAAAAGATCATACTGCCGAGTTCGATCACCTTACTTAAATAACCTTCCATATCTACCCAAAGATTTTCAATATATAGAGGGGTAAACGAACTCAACTGAGCTTGCACTTTATCTTTCAATGGCTGTATCCCTTGCTGAACATATCCCGGCCTGAATTTCACATAAAGCGTTTCGTTGATATAACCTTCCGGGAAAGGCAGATAAATTCCCGGTATGATCCGGGGTTCGTTTCCTACGGGTAAAAGATTCTCCATGATACCGATAATCCGGTAAGTAATCACTCCCATCATCCCATCGATAGTCACAGACTTTCCGATCGGATTTTCACCCAGCCAATCGGCAAATGCCCGGTTAACGACCATCACATAAGGTTCACCGGTCTTGAAAAAACGCCCTTCCTCCATTTTCGCATGGATAAAATCGGTATAGTTCGGGTCGACACAATTATAGTTCAACGTCACTTCTTTCTCTTCCTCCACACCTTCTATCCGATAGCCTTTGGGATACATCATCCAGGGAGCGAGTAATCCGGTACCACTCCGGCACCATTCTTCGGCATAGGGATTCGCCGCCAGCATATCGCGCATTTGTTTCCGGATCGGCTCGAGACTCTCACCATTCAGATTAAAGGCATAAATACGCTCCATCTCCGCCCGGGTCATCCCCCCGGCCATCTGGCTTTCCAAGGCTTTTTGCTGATTCTGCATAAACCAGGAGAGACCGATCAGGAACATACAAATGACCAGTTGGATTCCCAATAGCACTGTCTGCATACGGGCACGGTAAGCAATCCCTCCTCCTTGTAAATTACGTAACATAGTCGCTTGCCGTACCTGCCGGATAATTCCGTATCCGACAGCCAACATCAACAGCCACACTCCGATCAGGTATTCGGCTAAATCACCTCCCATTTTAATCACCCAACTCCCACCCTCGGAAAAATTCATATAATAGGTCCATTCCCCGGCAAAATACATCGAAATCAGTTCCAGCATGGCCGCCGCTATCACTCCGGTGATGAGCAAAGTCAGGGTTATTTCGACCATAAACAGCTGAAGCAGCCTCCCTGATGTCGCTCCGTGGAGTTCCCGGATACCCAGTTCTTTCCTGCGGTTGAACATCCTGCCGGCCGTAAACAACAGGAAATTGAACAGCGCTGTCAGCAAGACCAGCAACCCGATCCCGGAAAATATCAATCCCGCCTTACTCAATAGAGGCTTCCCGGTCAGTTTCTTATAGTCTTTGTAAGGATAAACTTTCACAGTCAAAGGTGTATTTCCCCTCCACTCCGGATGTTTCTCCATATAAACGCCGATTTTACGGTTCAGCAATTCATAGGAAGTCCCCTCCCGCAAGCGATAGTATACGAAAACATAATCCCTGTATCGGGCCTGACGCAATACATCGGAATTCAGGATCACCCCGTCCCCATACTGAAAATCCGTACGATGCGGAAAATTTTCCATCATCGCCGCCACGGTCCAGGAACGCTCAGTATTCTTAAAATCATTTACTTCTGTAAAACTCTTTCCGACCGCTTCCGAAGTACCGAAAATTTTATCGGCCCCTTCGGATGTCAGTATCAAAACATCGGGTTGCTTTTTCAATTTCTCCCCATTCCCCGCCGTCAGCCGAAAATCATAAAAATCGAAAAAAGAACTATCCGTCAGCACAAAGAAAGCCTTCGCAGCTGTCTGTTTCCCATTTTCCTGCCCGACGACACATAATTTATCGCTGACCCCGGACATACCGACATAATATACCGATTTTTCAATCTCAGGAAACTCCTGTTTCAACTGTTCAGCCAGATCCAGGCTGACCAACCCGTCGACCTCCCCATTTTCCCGGATAGTGACCAATTTATAAGTCTCCCCGTAATGGGGTAACTGTTTATTCCAGGCCAACTCTTTCCTCAACATATAATTACATACCGTAAAGCAGGATAATCCTCCGGCTAACCCGAGTACACAAATCACCGATTGTAACTTGTACTTCAATAAATTCCGGTATGCCATTTTCAGTCCATGACAACTCATCTCTTTATTCAATTTTCTGTAATTTCTACTTTCCTTCTTTCAGGGCCCTTGCAGGATCGCTACCGACAGCCCTGTCCATTTGCAGAGCCACCGCCAGACGATCTACAAATCCTGTCTCAACATGCCTGCCTGCTCTTTTATCATTTGAGAATCAATTCTTCGGCATCTCCAAAAGTATCGTAACCTGAGGTGATCACCCGATCCCCTGCTTTCAATCCTTCGATAATCTCATATTGACGCGGATTCTGCCGGCCTACCGTAATGGGTACTTTCACCGCTCTGTTACCGGATTCGTCCAATTTGTAGATCCATTGTCCTCCCGTATACTGGAAGAAATTGCCTTTCGGAATAACGACGGCATCTTCGGGCTGTCCCAGTTCGACCTGTATCCGGTAGCTTTTCCCGATGCGTACATTATCGGGCATCTTTTCACAAAATACCAAATCGACATCAAAGGTACGATCCTTCACCTCAGGAACCACCCGGGTAATTTTCAGCGGATATTTTTCATCCTGATAATTGACGGTGGCGGGTAGTCCGGTAGTAATCCGGTCGATGTAATATTCGCTTAGAGAAGTGTGGATTTTAAACTGGTCGAGCACTTTGATCTCGGCAATGCTTTCATTCGGGCCTACCTGTTGTCCCGGGGTCACTTTGACAAAGCTCAGTTGTCCCTTCACGGGAGCTCTGACCACCAATTTATCCAGACGTTCACAGGCCCGGGCAAATTTTTTCTTTTCGCGTTCGAGATCGCCTTGCATCAATTCTTTCCGGATCACCGTCACGGTAGAATCGTGCTGTAATCCCTCGAGTTGTAAAGCCGTACTTTTCTTTTTATATTCGTACTCATCCCGGGCAACTTCGAGCTGCGCCTTGCTTTTCACTCCCATCTTATATTCTTCCTGATCCAAAACATAGCTTTTTTCGAGGCGCTCCAATTCATAAGCGGCCTGTAATACCTGTTGTTTCAAATTCAGGCTTTTTTGTTCCATCTCGATCGCTTTCTCGCGGAATGCAGTAATTTGTTTATCCAAATCATCCCTTTGGTCGTCGATAGAACGGATCAGTTCCGGATTGGTCAGTATCAGGATAGTATCTCCTTTTTCCAGCATCACCCCTTCTTCGCCGATGATCTTATCGACACTTCCCCCTTCACGGGTATTTACTTTCAACGTCAGGATCGGTTGTACAATCCCTTCGGCATCCACATACTCCAGGAATTTATCTTGTCTCACCGTTTCGACCGACAGTTTATCGGCCTCTGTACGAAGCTTGCGTCCTCCCATCGAATTTACGACCACGTAAATCAAAAAGGCGAGAAAAACGACACCGGCAATCAGATAGTTCCGATAGCGGATGATAAAAGGTTTTTTTTCAAGAATCCGGTCCATACTATTTAATTTTCAAGTTTTTTATAATCTACACTGATCTCCGAATGGCGGGCAAAGTCATAGAGCGTCATACTCCGGAGCATATAATACAAATTCCAGTAATTACTCAAAGCATAAAGGAAATTACGGCTGGCAGTGTCTTTCTCGGTGACCGATGCATTCAAGTCGAGAATAGTGGATTTTCCCAGTAAGTACAGTTTACGGGCCACCTCATGACGGCGGCGGGCTGTCTGGTCGGTTTTCATAGCAATCTGTACCCGTTCGGCCTGCAAGTTGAATTGTAATACCAATTTACGGACATTCATTTCCAGGTTGTTCCGTTGTTGTTCCACCTGTATTTTCACCATTTCTTCCCTGGATTTCGCCACTTTCACCCGTCCGCGTCCACGGCCCCAGTCGAGGATCGGTAAGGAAATCCCGACACGAACCTGTTGCTGATCGTTGGGATTTGTATAGGCCTGGTTAAAAGTGGTCCCCGTCTGTGACAATCCGCACTGCACATACAGATCGGCCTTCAATCCGGCATTCGCCCTGGCCTGTGCCACACCACTCTTACTTTCTAATAATTGCCGTTCGAGATCATCTATATCGGGACTATTACGGTTGAATAATTCGTAGGCTTGCTCCGGATTCACCCGGACCCGGGGAACTTCGACATTTACCCGGACTTTCAGAATAACATTTTTATCCAGACCCAAATACACACACAAAGCCTGACGGCAGTTGTCCATTTCAATGGAAGCATCCATCACGTTGGTCGATTCGTTCAACCGATTGATCTCCAACTGTAAAAGTTCGTTTTCTGTGATCCGTCCGATCTCATACCTGCCTTTACCGAATTTATACAGAGTATCCGCATTATTGTAATTGAACCGGGCCATATCGTAATTACTCTGAGCCTGTGCCAAAGCGAAAAATTTATTCACCGTTTCAGCAGATACCAGCTCGAGCGATTCCACATAGGCCTTTTTCGCCTCCCGATAACGTACCGGTTCGATCCGGCGGTCCCATCTCAGGCTATTGTATCCGAACAAGGATTGGCTATAACCGATAATAATCGGGGAAGAACGGAAGGATACCGAATTGGAATCGAATAATTTCATCCGTTGTAACGAACTCTGTACAAAAAAACTACCTCCGGTCAGGGAGACATTTTGGGAAATCGACAATTCACCGTCTACCGTCAACATATTCTGACTGACGTATTTCTCCGAACCATCCCCCAAGGTGACTTTACTAATCGTTCGTGTCAGATCGGGATTAGACGAAAACGTCAATGAAGGCAGATAATTCGCCCGAAAAGAACGATAACTCCAATAAGCCGAACGGAAAGTGTGACGGGCAGATACTGCCGAGGGTGAATTTGTACGGGCCATGTCGACAGCCTCCTGCAAAGTCAATTCGATCACCTGACCGCTATCCCGGGCTACTTTAACCGCAAGATCGCCCCTATTCTGGGCCGAAAGCCCGGTAGCTACCAGTAATGACCATCCTGTGATATAGCATAATTTCAGGTTCATAGGTTTCTTTTTACAAATCAGGGAGGCAAACAACGTGCCACAATCAAAATAATATAATAATCAATAACTTACAAAACAAAAGCGATAAAATAGATGTGCATATCCGCACAAAAAATGTTCGAATCCGCACATACAAGCTGTAAATATTATTCCTACATTTGTTTGAAATGAATAACAACACCTGTTCAATCCTAAAACCATGGATGGAAAAATTCTGATTGTAGACGATAATGAAGATGTGCTTTTTGCTTTGAATCTATTATTAGAGCCTTATGTGGAAAAAATAAAGGTCACCACTTCTCCTGCGCGTATAGAATATTTTATGGACAATTTCAACCCGGACATTATCTTACTGGACATGAATTTCAGCCGGGATGCCAGCAGTGGACAAGAAGGCTTTCTATGGCTGGAAAAAATTTTACAAAAAGACCCGCAAGCCGTCGTGTTGTTTATCACCGCATACGCCGACACCGAGAAAGCCGTGAAAGCTATTCGTGCCGGCGCGATCGATTTTATTCCTAAACCCTGGGAAACCGAAAAACTGCTGGCCACCATTTCCTCGGCTATCCGTCTCCGCCAAACCCGGACCGAAGTAGTGGCTTTGAAAGAGCAGCTGACAGCCCTTTCCGCTCCGGACGAAGGAGTAGAAATCATCGGTGAATCGCCGGCCATACTGGAAGTAATTCACACCATCAAAAAGATCTCGGGTACCGACGCCAACATTCTTCTATTGGGTGAAAACGGTACGGGGAAAGACCTGATAGCCAGAGCCATTTACCAAAACTCTCCCCGCAACGGAGCTCCTTTTGTCCCGATCGACCTGGGGGCAATCCCGGAAACCTTATTCGAAAGCGAGCTTTTCGGTTACGAAAAAGGAGCTTTCACCGATGCCCGGAAAGACAAAGCAGGACGTATGGAAACCGCCTCGGGGGGAACCCTGTTTCTGGACGAAATCGGAAATCTCTCGCTTCCCATGCAAGCCCGGCTATTGACAGCGATCGAGAAACGTCAAATCACCCGTTTAGGTTCTACTCAGCCTAAAAACATCGATATCCGTTTGATCTGTGCCACCAATGCCGATATCCACAATATGGTCACTACAGGAAAATTCCGCCAGGACCTTCTTTACCGCATCAATACCATCGAAATCCCGATTCCTCCCCTCCGGGAACGGGGAAAGGATATTTTACTCCTGGCCCGGCATTTTCTCAACCGCTATTGCTATAAATACAAAAAAGAAATTACAGGCTTTACACGAGACACCCAACAAAAATTGCTCCAATACAATTGGCCGGGTAATGTAAGGGAATTACAGCATGCTGTCGAACGGGCCGTTATCCTGGCCCCGGGCAAGCTGTTAGAACCGGACAATTTTATGTTACGTCCCCCATATAGTAGTACTACCGGTGACCTGGAAACCTTAAACCTGATGGAATTGGAACAAAAAGCGATAGAGAAAGCGATGAAAAAATGTGAAGGTAATATCAGCCGGGCTGCCGAAATGCTGGGCATCACCCGTTTTGCCCTTTACCGTAAACTGGAAAAATACGAAATCTGATGAAATCTTTCCAAAACTCCCGTCTGATCTTACTCTTACAAAGCGGATCGTTGGTCTTCCTTTCTGTTTTGTTGGGAATCCTATTGATGAAATCGCTTTGGTTTTGTTCGCTCTTTACTTTTTTCGTCATTCTCCTGTTTATCCTCCATATCGACAAGCAGCAACAAAAGTTGACCGAAATGGTCATGCGGCTCATTACGGCTATCCGTTTTTCAGATTTTTCGTTATCTTTCCGTCCGGGGAGTAAAAAACAGGCAGACCCTCGGTTAACGCAGGCGATGGAACAAGCTTTAAAGCAATTCCGGGAAAAAATGTACACCCTCGAAGAACAACACCTATATTATAATACCTTGTTGAGTACCATCGATTCGGGCATATTGGTCCTCAACCGGAACGGCACCATCGAATGGTATAATAAAACCGTGCTTCGGGAATTCGGCCTGACCAGCCTTCGCCAACTTTCAGAACTGGCAGCGATTACCCCTGACTTACCCGACCTATTGCTGCGGCTTATCCCCGGAGAAACTCATATTCTGCGTCTGGAACAATCCGGGCGTGTCCGTGAAATCGCTCTGAATCCGGTCATTTTCAGAATACAGGGCAAAGAATTATTATTGATCAGCCTGAAAAACATTCATTCGGTACTGGAAAACAATGAAATCGAAGCCTGGCAAAAACTGATCCGGGTGCTGACCCATGAAATCATGAACTCCCTGGCCCCCATCATTTCTCTATCCGAAACCCTGACGGAACGGGTTGCCCGGACAACGACCGAAGATGCGACCTCACCGGTCATGCTCCAGGCTTTAGAAGCGATCCACCGACGTAGTAAAGGATTACTCGAATTTGTACAAAATTACCGGAAACTTACCCGTATCCCGGCTCCCGAATTAGTCCCGCTCTCGCTGGAAGAATTATTCACCGGTCTTCGGAAACTCCATGCGACCTCTGTTATTCCCTGTGAATTTATTTGTCACGATCCCCGTCTGCAAATCCAAGCCGACCGAACCCAGATCGAACAGGTACTCCTCAATCTCATCCGAAATGCCGAAGAAGCCTGCCGGGATATACCGGCTCCCCTGATCCGCATCACCACCCAGTCCGACACCACTCAGATCACCATCCACGTCGAGGACAACGGACCGGGCATCGTCCCTGAAGCTTTGGATAAAATCTTCGTTCCTTTTTTCACAACCAAATCCGGAGGCTCGGGTATCGGTCTCAGCCTGTGTAAACAAATCATGACCCTCCATAAAGGCAATATCACCGTCAAATCACAAACCGGTGCAGGAAGTGTTTTCACCCTTTCTTTCCGAAGATAAACCAATCACGGGAGGGGGATCGGAATATCAATAGCTCAGCAGACTTTGCAAGAATTTTCCGACCGCTTTTTGTAATTGTGAAGCAGTACAGGTATAATGGTTGATGAGAACGGTAAAGGCCATTCGTTCATTCCCCGTAGTAGTCAGGTAACCTGCCAGACAACGTACTCCGGACATCGACCCGGTTTTAGCCTGCATCCGTCCTTTCAATGCTGTCGCTCCGATACAATAACCACTTAAACCACCGTCTTTTCCTGCCACCGGCAATGAACGGCCCAATGTCTCCCCTACCACTTTGTCTGCATAAACCAACAGGTCGGTAAAAACAGAAGCCGGCACAGCATCCATCGGCGACAACCCACAGGCATCTTTTAAGATCATTCCTTCCGCCGGTATCCCAGCCTCTTTGAGTAACATTCCGACCTTTTCCGGCCAATCCGCCGGAGCTACCAGGCACCCTAAGGCTTCGGCAAACAAATTGACACTGGCTTTGTTGGTATGGAATACGATTTCCCCCAATTCAGGAGAAGTCAGGGTCAACCATTCCGTACGGGGTTGTTCTTCGATTTTTTTCTTCGCAACGGTAATTCCTCTGGCTTTCAGTATATCGGTCAATTCGGCTACAAATACTTCAGCCGGACGATGTATCGCACCTTTCACTTTAAAGAGCGTCCGGTTTTGTGGAAGAGTCCCCCGAATACATAAAACTTCACTATAGGGTCCTCCGAACACCCAGGCATCATCCCGGTTTCCGACAGCAGCCGTTACCTCATTCACTATTTTCACTCCCGGCAAAGCAGGGACAATCTCTTTTAACTTAGCCGGAGTGCCTGCGACTCCTGTCTGAAAATGATAAAAACAGGTATTATCCCGGTAATTGAAGGGCAGATACAAAGCTGCATAGTAATTCGAAACATCTTCCCAAGTCCACGATCCCGGAATATTCACTCCCGGTAATGCTCCCTCGACCCGGATACTTCCGTCTATTCGTTGTATTCCTGCTTTTTCCAACGCAGTGACGATCGGACTCAAAAGAGAATGATTGGGGAAATAACGGGACTCGAGCGTCGGATCACCCGCTGCCACAAGAATCAAATCTCCGGTTAAAGTACCATCTTGTATCTTTCCGGTATACCCGACCCGGGTTTTAAAACGAAAATCTTTCCCTCTTTCCTGTAAAGCAAATACAGTAGGCAGTAATTTCGTCACGGAGGCCGGAGTCAAGGCCATTCCTGCCTGATGAGCCAATACCGTCGTTCCATCTCCGACTTTTTTCACCGATATACCGATAGCAGCGTGATTCAATCCCGGCGTTTCCAGTAATTGCTTTAAAGCCACTTCCGGCTGTCCTTGCACGCCCCACCCCCAAAGACAAAAACAAAATACAACTCCCCAATATCTCATCATCAATCTTCTATCGTCTTCAAAATCTTCTCTACCTCTTCCTCGGTCTCGTGCAGTTTGGATTTACAAAAAGCAATCAATTCCGATACCCGCTTTACCTTGCCGCTCAATTCATCGACATCCAGTTGATTATTTTCCAGTTTAGTCACGATATCCTCGATTTCGGCCATAGCCTCTTTATAGGTTAATTTATTTTCTTCCATAGGGTTATAAAAGTTTTTGAGTTACTGAGTTGCTGAGTTGTTAAGGATTTGACATTGGATTTTACCATGAGCTAATTCGGTTTCCACGATCTCTCCGGCTTGTAAAACCGCAGCTTTTCTGACTGCTTTTCCATTCAAACGGGTGATCGAATAACCTCTTTCCAGCACATTTTTAGGATCTACGTATTTGATCGTCGTTGCAGCCAATTCCAGACGACGGTGTTGATCTGCAAATATCCGACCGGTTTGTTGTTGTAAGGCCTTTCCGAAATTTTCCAGGCGATTTCGCTGACGATCGGCCAAGACATCTATCCGCCCGGTTATTTTCATTTTCAAACGATCGAAATATACCTGCCGGTTCCGGATATAATTTTCAGAAGCATGGTCCAAACGTTGGGACAGCAATTTCAGGTTTGTCCGATTCCCTGTCAACACCACTTGCACCGAACGTTTAAAATCGGATATCCTTACCACCTGTCTGTTTTGTTCGTTGTGGAGCAATTCCTGCACTCCTACGATAAAATCATTTTTCCAGGTCTCCAACTGCCCATCCTGCTCCCGGAAAGTCCCGATCAAAAAAGCGGCAGCAGCCGTAGGAGTCTTCACCCGCATATGTGCAACACGGTCGACGATTGTTTCGTCTCTCTCGTGACCGATTCCGGCAATCACAGGCAAGGGAAACTGCGCAATATTAGCAGCCATCTCATAAGAATCGAAACAACCCAGATCGGTCTGCGAACCACCTCCCCGGATAATGACCACCACATCGAATACCGATTCATATTCATAAATCCGTTCCAAAGCGGCAATCACCGAATCGGTCGTTTTATCCCCCTGCATAATCGCCGGAAAGAGTTTGACCTGAAAACGATACCCGTACGGATTGGTCTGCAGCTGATTCATAAAATCTCCCAATCCTGCAGCCGTAGGTGAAGAAATGACTGCGATCGTTTTAGGCAATACCGGGAATTCCAGTTCCCGGTTCATATCGATTACCCCGTCGGCCTCGAGCTGAGCCAGGATTTCTCTCTTTTTCCGTTCCAGATCCCCGATGGTATAAGTCGGGTCGATATCCCGGATATTCAACGAATAACCGTATAATTCATGAAAAACGACCTCGACATTCAACAGGACTTTCATCCCTTTCTCCAACTGCCGTCCGGTTGTCGTCTCGAAATAAGGACGCAACGTACGAAAGGTAAACGCCCAGATCGTCCCCCGGGCAGTGGCTACAATACTGTCTTCCTGTTCCCTCTTGTCCGCCAATTGCAAATAACAATGACCGGAACGATTCAGCTGTACCTCTGTAATCTCGGCCGTAATCCAAACCGAATCGGCAAAGCTAGCCTTCAAAGTCTGCTTGATCCGGTTGTTCAATTCATATAGACTGATCGCCTCCATCATTCCATCCCGGTTAATTTCATATACCCCTCCGGATCATCGGCAAAAACAGCCGGATCGGGAATCTTTTTTACCGTCGACAACAAAACATCCAACTGCCGGCTTTCTTCCAGCTCATCTTCCTCTGCCGTATCCGAAATACCGGCGCGGTAGTTTTTACGTTTTACCTCTACCCCCGAATCATCGAAAAATACCCAGGTTCCCTCTTTCCGGTCATTCCGGTACCGGCCTTCCGAACGTAATATCCCCTGATAACTATAAGTCTTCACTTCCCCATCCAATTTTCCGGCTTTCAAACCGGCGATCATCCGCAACTGTCCGTTATCATAATACAATTTCCACTCCCCTTCCGGTTTACCGTTCACCCAACCTTTTTCCTCAGCGGGATTACCCGTACTGAAAAAACGGACCGTCTTCCCATTCAATACCTGATCACGATATTCCTCCTTCATCAAAAGACAATCGTTCTTAAAATATTCCCAGATCCCCTGCTTCTTCCGGCCGACATATTTTCCCCGCATGCTACAATCGCTTTTCCGGCTGTACAACACAGCCTCGACCGTATCCCCGCGATACACCATCCGCGCCTGCAACTTACCGTCAGGATAATACCGTTTCATTTCTCCGGCAGGCTTTCCTGCTCTGAAATACCCTTCATAACGTAATGTCCCGTCAGGATAAGTCCCTTTACGCCACTCAGCCTCCTGTCCCCGGCTCTCCGGCATCCCCAGGAGCAAACATCCCCAAAACAAGACAGCAAGCACAACGTTCGTCTCCATATTCTAAAATATAATCAGTTCTTAAAGTTGCTCTTTTGTCACTTAAAGTTTATGTACTTTATAAACTATTCAATCCTACAATTTTACGGTACGGTTCAATTCATCGATATAATCCAGCACCTCTTCCCGTCCCAATCGCTTTTCAGAAGAAGTCATAAAAGCCATAGGTGTCGTCTCCCAGGTTTCCAGCATCACCTTATGATAGTCGTCGATACATTTCAAGCGTTGTGTGGCAGAGAGTTTATCCGCTTTCGTGAAAATCATCACAAAGGGAACCCCATTCTCACCCAGCCATTCCATAAATTCCAAATCGATTTTCTGCGGTTCCAGTCTACTGTCTATCAAGACAAAAAGGCAGACCAAATTCTCCCGTTTGAGAATATAATCCCGAATCATTTTTTCAAATTGCCGGCGGGCGGTTTCGGAAGTACGGGCATATCCATATCCGGGCAAATCCACCATATACCACATATCGTTGATCAGAAAGTGATTGATCAATTGGGTCTTCCCGGGCCGTGCAGCCGTCTTAGCCAATTTTTTATTGTTCGTCAGCATATTGATCAACGATGATTTTCCGACATTCGACCGCCCGATAAAAGCATATTCATACCGGTCCGGTTTCGGACATTTCTCCACTGTTGCATTACTGACGACAAATTCTGCTTTTACTATATCCATATTCCATTCCATTTGGGATTATTTTACAAAGATAAAATATAAAACGGAGAATGAGAAAAACAGGAAACAAAACAAGAAAAATCAGAATCACCTAATTAGTTCTTCAGGGATTTCTTTGTCTCCTCTGCGGGATTTCACCCCCAATTCTTTTAGTTTCAGGGTTTGGGAGATCAGGTTTCCGTTACCTTCTTTTAAGCGGTTTAATGCTTGCCTGTAACTTTCTTCTGTACGTTGGATGTTGTCGCCGATAGCGGTCAGGCTTTCCAGAAAAGCCACACATTTATCGTAAAGCTTAGCTCCCCGTTCAGCGATTTCCTGAGCATGGCGGTTTTGGTATTCCCGGCTCCATAAATCGGCAGTGAGTTTCAAAGATACGATCAGATTGGAAGGACTCAACAACAATACCCTTTTCCGATAAGCTTCATGCCAAAGGGTAGGTTCCGACTGCATAGCCAACACATAAGAAGATTCGTTGGGAATAAACAACATCACAAAATCCAGGGCACCGTCACACCAATCGCAATAATTCCTGGCAGACAATTCGTCTATGTGTTTCCTTACCGACAACAAATGGGCCTTCAAGGCAACTTCCCGTTCCGTTTCAGTCTCTGCATTGCAATAATCGACGTAGGCGGTCAACGAAACTTTAGAATCGATAATCACCTTCCGGTTATCAGGATACACCACAATCACATCCGGCCGCATCGTGTTCCCGTTCTCCGTCCGGATCACCCTATCGCTTTCATCTTTCAACGTTTCCTGAATGAAATACTCCCTTCCTTTCGTCAATCCCGAATTTTCAAGAATTCGTTCGAGAATCATTTCTCCCCAATCCCCCTGAGTTTTCGTATTTCCTTTCAAAGCATTGGTTAAATTGACGGCATCCTCCCGGATCCGATTATTCAGCTGCACCAATTCTGCGATCTTTCGTTCCAGTACGGTCCGCTCGACCGTTTCTTTCGAATAGCTTTCTTCCACTTTTTTACGGAACTCCTGAATATCTTTATTCAAAGGGCTCAGTATACGCTCTATATTTTCCCGGTTCGCTTCCGTAAAACGCCGGGATTTATCCTCCAGGATATCGTTTGCCAGATTTTGAAACTGTTCTTTCTGTAAAGCCGCTATTTGCAAAATCTCCTCTTTTTGCCCCCTCCATTTTTCTTCCGTCTGCCGCAAATTCTCCTTCAACCGTTCATTATCGCGGATCCAGGCCATTTTTTCTTCCTGCCATCGCTGTTCCTTCTCTTCCCATGCTTTCGCTTTTTCCTGCAATATCCGAAGATTGACCTCCATTCCTTTTCTCCCGATACGGGTCGAAAGATAAGTCAGTAAACCACCTATTCCGGCTCCTGTCAAAAAATATAGTAATACTTCCATTGAAAAACAGCTTCATTATAAAAATAAAACAGACTCAACCGTTATCACCGTTTCATCTGTTTTATCTTTTGTTCTATTTCATCCGTCGTTTATCGTCTTATCTTTTCTTGCGGGAACGACCTCCGCTTTCGATACCTTTTTTCTTTTCTCCGAAGCGTCCACGGCTACTTCCGTCACTCCGGCGGTTTGCCGAACGCCATTTATTGTTGGCAGTAGAACTCCGGCGTTCTCCGCCCCGGTCCGAACGGTTATAACGATCCTTTACCTCGGAAAGCGTAAAGGGCAGACCGTTGAAACTGACATTCCGGAAACAAGACATAAACCCGTTGATTCCACGCACATCGACTTCAAATTTCGTATTATTATCGAAAATGCGGATACTCCCGATTTCCAATCCTTTCCGCGGGGCATTCTCATTGATAATAGTCATCAGATCACGTGGAGTGAACCCGTCCTCTTTACCGACATTCACAGAGAAAGTCGTAAAAGTCACACTCTCTTCATTTTTCCGTTCTCCACGCCGTTTTTCTCTCCGTCCTCCATCGTGCCGCTCTTCATCCGAAAGATTCAAATCGGCAACCGAAGCATATTTTTTCAGTAATTTTCCGAATTCATAGGACATCATCTTCTGGATCAACTCTTCTTTAGACAACTCTTCGAATTTCTCGAACAACTCGTGCCGGTATTTATCCAGAGTCTCTTTCGGTTCTGTCATCAGGATCTTGTCGGCATAATACGACAGCTGAGCCCGACACACTTCTTCACCTCCGGGCACTTCCTTATACTGGAATTTTTTCTTCAGGATATTCTCGATCCGGCGCAATTTTCCTTTTTCTTTCGAATTGATAATAGCCACCGAAATCCCCTCACGTCCGGCCCGGCCGGTGCGACCGCTACGATGGGTGTAACTTTCCACATCTTCGGGCAAATTATAATTGATTACATGAGTCAGATTGTCCACATCCAATCCCCGGGCAGCCACATCGGTAGCCACCAGCACTTTCAGCCGTTTAGCCCGGAAACGGTCCATCACATCATCCCGTTGTGCCTGACTCAAGTCACCGTGCAGGGCATCACAATCGATCCCGTCTTTCTGTAACTTCCGGGCAATTTCCCGGGCATCCATTTTCGTCCGGGTGAAAATAATCGCATACATATCCGGAGCGCAGTCGATCACCCGATGAAGAGTCTCATAACAATCCCTGGCCAGCACCTGATAATATTCGTGCGTCACTGTATCTGCACCCTGATTTTTCTTTCCGGTAGAAATTTCCTGAGGATTACGGAGATAATTCTTAGCGATACGTTCCACCTCACGAGGCATAGTCGCTGAAAACAGATAGGTATTTCTTTCTGCAGGAGTTTCATCCAAAATAAAATTCAGATCCTCCTTAAAACCCATATTCAACATCTCGTCGGCTTCATCGAGTACGACTGCCCGAACCTGTTCGATTTTCACCGCTTCCCGCTTGATTAAATCACAGAGACGGCCCGGAGTAGCCACCAATACGTGTACACCCCTATCCAATTCCCTGATTTGTTTGCGGATATCCGCCCCCCCATATACACATGCCACCCGGATATCACTCCGGTATTTCGCATAATTCTGCAAGTCCTTACCGATCTGCATACACAACTCGCGGGTAGGACTCAGAATCAGCACCTGAATTGCATTCAATGAAGTGTCCAGCTTTTGCAATAAGGGCAAACCGAAAGCCGCTGTTTTACCGGTCCCGGTCTGAGCCAAGGCCACCAAATCATTTTCTTCCCCTAAAATCACGGGAATTACTTTTTCCTGTACAGGACTAGGAACCTCGAACCCTAAATCTTCAATTCCTTTTAGAATTTCTCCTTCTAAACCTAATTCTTTAAATTTTTCCATTCTTTTTTTTAATGCAGCATCTTGCTGCGTTACTTGGCAACTCCATTGTTGCACTTTCTCCTCTTCCCCATTTCTCTCTTCCTCCCCCTATCTTTCCCCCCTTTTACTTTTTACCTTTTACCTTTTACTTTTTGTGCCTCTCCCGTCTTTAGCTTTTAGCCTTTAGCTTTCTAGCCTTTAGCTTTTAGCCTCAACTCACCCTCAAGTCCCTCCGTTCGAATGCAGGTACCGTCTCTAATTCCCTCACCTGTTCTTCGGTCAATCCGGGTTTCACCCGTACTTCTTCCTCTTTCAGGCATTCCGGTTGTTTAGCATATCCGGCACAAGTATTCTCTTCTCCGAACAACTCGATATCTCCGGTAGGGAAACCGGTAGCAATGATCGTCACAGAGACGGCATCCCCCAAATCGGGATCGGTACCCACACCCCAGATCACAGCGGCATTATTTCCCACTTTACGAATAATATGGGAAGTAATCTGAGACATTTCGTCCATGGTAATCTCATCTGTTCCGGAAGTAATATTCAGTAAAATATCTTTCGCTCCTAAAATATCGTTATTATTCAGCAGCGGACTTTCCAAAGCCTCTGTGATTGCCCGGATCGCCCGGTCCTCACCGCTAGCCTGGGCAGCTCCCATAATAGCCACCCCACTATCCGTCATCACCGTCCTGACATCGGCAAAATCGACATTGATATATCCCGGAAGGGTAATAATCTCAGCAATACCTTTAGCAGCGATATTCAGTACATCGTTGGCTTTTGCAAAAGCTTGCGATATAGTTTGCGATCCATAGATCGATTTGATTTTTTCATTATCGATAACGATCAGACAATCCACATGATCTTTTAAGCGACGCAATCCGTCACGGGCCTGATCCAAACGTTTCGGACCTTCGAAACGCGCCGGCACCGAAACGATCCCAACCGTCAGAATCCCCATGTCCTTAGACAACTTGGCAATCACCGGGGCAGCCCCCGTACCGGTACCTCCTCCCATAGCAGCCGTGATAAAGGCCATCCGGGTATCCTTCTTCAGAATAGCTTCTATATCAGCCAGACTCTCCTGAGCCGACTTCTCTCCCATGGCAGGATTATTACCTGCTCCATGTCCTGCGGTCAACTCTTTCCCCAACTGAATTTTACAAGGAATCGGACTGTTGCGGAGCGCCTGATAATCTGTATTACAAATGACAAAATCGACATCACAGATCCCTTTCTCGTACATATATTCCACAGCATTTCCACCTCCGCCACCGACACCGATCACCTTGATAATGGTAGGCGTTTTCTCGTTCAGATTAAAATTTATAAATCCGTCGACCATGGTATTATTCGTTTATTTGTTTATTCTTCATCACTAAAAAGCGTACCGATCTTTCGTTTGAGCCATCCGTTCGTATCGGGCACTTCATTGACTCCCCGCTGGCTCCGCTCAAAACGGTCTACCCGTCGGTTAGATTCCCGTTTCTGTTTTCTCGCCCGTTCTTCTTCCTGTTTCTGACGGCGCAAACGGGCTTCTTCCTCCAGTTCGGCCGGATTCATAACCTTCATCTCCAGATCGTCGGGCAAGGGCTCCACCTTAAAATAGGGCTTTTTAGCCGATGTCGTAGTTGCCGTTTCTATTTTCTGCTCTGTTGCAGCAGTAGCTCTTCCCCGGTTATTGTTAAATCCGGTAGCGATCACCGCTACCCGCAGTTTATCCCCCAAGGTCTCGTCTTTACCGGTCCCCCAAATCACATTCACATTTCTTCCTACTTTCTCCCGCAACGAATCGGTGATCAGACTGATTTCATCCATCGTGACTTCCTTTTCGCCGTAAAGCATATTCAACAGAATATTAGAAGCTCCCCGAATATCGTTACTGTTCAACAAAGGCGATATCAAAGCATTCGTCAAGGCTTCCATCGCCCGGCCTTCTCCTTCCGCTTCAGCCGCTCCCATCAAAGCCACCCCGCTATCCCGCATCACGCTCTCGACATCGGCAAAATCGACATTGACATATCCTTTTACGGTAATGATTTCGGCAATACTCTTCGCCGCAATCGTCAGGACGTTATCGGCCATAGCAAAAGCATCGGACAACTTCAGGTCTCCGTATATCTCCCGCAACCGTTCATTGGCAATAATCAGCAAAGCATCTACATACTCTTCCAGTTCATCGATACCGGTCATCGCCTGTTCGATCTTGCGTTTGCCTTCGAAGCTGAAAGGCACGGTCACGATACCGATGGTCAGAATACCCAATTCCTTCGCCTGCCGGGCAATTTCAGGAGCGGCTCCGGTACCCGTCCCTCCCCCCATTCCGGCAGTAATAAACACCATCCGGGTATTATGTTCGAGAATCGTTTTGATAAAATCCATACTCTCGATAGCGGACAGACGTCCTCTTTCGGGCTGACAACCAGCCCCGCGTCCTTCTGTCAGCTCCTTCCCCAACTGGATCCGGTTTTTTACCCGGCTCTGGCGCAAAGCTTGTATATCCGTATTACAAACGACAAATTCAACCCCATGAATTCCCTGCCGGAACATATGGTTTACGGCATTACTTCCACCTCCGCCGACACCGATCACCTTAATGATCGATTCTTCTTGAGTTGCATCAGGTAATTTCAATGAAATCAGGTCGTCTTCAATTTCCATAACTTGAAAAATAAAAGTTAAACATTCCGGAGCCTAAATACCGAAGATCTTACCGATTCTTCTGACAATCTTTTCTCCGATACCATTAGGGGTCTCCTTCGGTTCTTGCCGGGCACAAAGCAACAGTCCCAGAGCCACCAGATACTCAGGTGTCCGCAACACTTCTTCCCGGGGGGCCTGAATCCGACGTGCCGCAGCACTTTCTACAGGATGTCCGGACATCCGCCGCAACAATTCATCTACATCCTGCAACCGGCTGCCTCCTCCTGTCAACAATACCGGATCTTCGACATCATCGAATCCCCATTGCTGCAACTGGAAAATCACACCCTCCAGCAATTCTTCGCACCGACTTTGTATAACCGTAGCCAAATCCCGGCTTTCCAACGTTAAGCGGGTATCCGGTATCGGCAATTTTTTATTTTTACAGATCGACCTTAAGGCCTGTCCGTATTCGTGTTTCAACTTACGGGCTTGTCCGAAACTCAAGGCAAAAGCAGCCATCGTATCGGTATCTATCGTCCGTACCCCGATCGGCAAATGCGCTTCATATTCCAACATTCCATCACGGAAAAGGACGACGTTCACTCCCATCGCTCCCAGATCCACCAAAGCAAAGTCACGTTCAGCCCGTTCTACATCCAGTGCTTCAGCATAAGCACGAACCGCCGGATAAAACTCTATCTCCTGAATCCCGCTTCCCTCGAACAGTCCCTGAATATCGGCCAAATAATCATAATCGGCCAGATATACCTGATAGGTCACCTCCAGATTCCGTCCGCTTCTACCCAGCGGATCGGCGATCATTTCCCCGCGGTCGATCGCATAACCTACCGGCAGGATATCCACCACTTCATCCTGTCCTCCGCCATAAGCGTCTATGCAACGTTGTTCTGCCCGGAATAAATCACTTTGTTCAACGACTTTCTTTTGTATAGGTACGACTATTCTTCGTTCGACGATCCGCAAAACAGCTCCCGACAAGGCCACATTCATCACCTCGATTTCCCGGTCTTTCATCAGCTCCGACATCAGGCTACGAATACACATTCTCACCTTCTCCTTATCCTTGATTACGCCATGTTCGATGCCTTGTGAGGCCATAATCTTTATTCCTTTCAAATGGCAAACGCTCCCTTCTCCCGAAGCCAGCGCCATAACCATTTTTTCAGATCCCATATCCAAAGATGCAGTCCAACCCATAATCTGCTATATTATCTTTTAACACATACTATCTGATTCTTAAACTTCAGATTTATTTCTTTATATACGTTCCATCCCTTTAAAACTATACCTTCCCGAAGGAAAAGACGTAAATTTTCCAATTTCTCGTTCATATCGTCCAAAGTCCCTAATACAATCCTGAAATTCCCGACTTTCGGGATCAGTACAACTTCATTTCCTTTTTCGACAACGATCTGTTCCACCAAAGCATCCCAGAACTCATCATTCCGTAAAGTCATTATAAAAGGGTATAAACCATTACAAGCAAACTTTCTGGATATATTTCCGGTAGCCACGACTACGCGCGACGTATATTTCCGGGACAACGGCATGATTTTACCATCTTCATCCACATAATAACCTTCACCTGACATAATTCTCAGTACAGGCTTTCGTTGTGTGATTTCTACATGAAAATAACCGTCCAAAGTGTAGTAAACCTGAGCCGACTTAATCACCGAATTTCTGACCAGAATATGCTCCAAACTGTCTTTATCGACACTGACTATATTGCATCCCTCGATATCACCATATCCGCGTTTAATAATCCCCAACACTTCCGTCTCGTCGATAAACGCATTTTCTTCGGTACCGTCAACGACAACCTGCAACCCCTCACATTTTACCTCCCTCAATTTTGCCGATGCAAAGGTAAACACAATTATCAGGTATACAAACAAACTGACAGATAATATGTAAGGCAATGTTTTTTTCATTCTTCCCGCCTTTATAGCTTATAGCATATAGCCTTTAACTTTTTACTTTCTACCTTTTTACCTTCTCCCCAATCTCTCCCACCAACCGATCGATATCCCCTGCTCCCATCGTCACCAATATACCTCCCTGAAAATCAGGTATAATCTGTTGTAACAGTTCCTCTTTTGTCACAATATTCCCCGGAACAGTAAGCCTTTTCCGGATCACTTCCGCAGTAATTCCCGGAATAGGTCGTTCCCTGGCCGGATAAATCTCCAGTAAAACCACCCGGTCGGCCAAACTCAGGCTCCGGGCGAAATCCTCCTGAAAATCCCGGGTCCGGGTATATAAATGAGGCTGAAAAACCACCGTCACCGGCCGATCGGGCCACATTTCCCGGACAGAACGCAGCGTAGCCTCGATCTCCCGCGGATGATGAGCGTAATCGTCGATATAAATGGTCTTTTCAGTATACACTTGTATATTAAAACGCCGGGCTACTCCCTTAAAGTCAGGCAGTGCCCTGCGGATTTCCTCAGGCTGTACTCCGGCTTCCAAAGCCAACGTGATGGCTGCCGTTGCATTTTCAACATTCAACCGCCCCGGTATTCCCAGTATCAATCCTTCGATATCTACCCCACGCCCATGATAATCGAATACATAACGTCCCTGTTCGATCCTCAACCCATCGGCATAACAATCGGCTTTCACCTCTACGCCGTAATAACCGGTTACCTGCGTCTGCTTCAACTGCAATCCTTTTTTCAGAAACAGTCTCCCGCCCTGTGGGTTCACTTGTCCGGCAAATGCTTCGAAAGCCTCCAACAGATTGGCTTTATTCTCATAGATATCCAAATGATCTTCATCCATTGCCGTGATTACCGCTATTTCCGGACTCAGATGTAAAAACGAACGGTCGAATTCATCTGCTTCGATAACGATATACGAAGAATTACGATCCAGCAATAGATTAGTTCCAAAATTCGCCGCTATTCCGCCCAAAAAAGCATTACATCCTACGGTTGAATTTTTTAACAAAAAGGCAGTCAGCGTAGATACCGTCGTTTTCCCATGTGTACCGGCTACACAGATCGCCTTTCCTTTCCGGGAAATCATACCCAGGACCTCCGCCCGTTTATGCAAATCGAAACCCGCCCCTACGAAATAAGCCCGTTGCCGGTTATCCCCGGGTATCGCCGGAGTATATACCACCAACGTCGTCGTTTTATCCCGGAATTCAGCCGGAATCTCTTCCTCTTCATCGATATAATTAATCCGGATTTCTTCTTCAGCCTGCATTTTTTGAGTCAATGCCGAAAGAGTCCGGTCATAACCGGCCACTTTGTACCCTTTAGCCTTAAAATAACGGGCCAAAGCACTCATACCTATTCCTCCGATACCCAGGAAATAAACGTTTTTTATCGTCTGTTCTAACTCAACCATACTATTTTCAAACACTTAGCCGATCACCTTCAATATTTCTCTCGCAATCTGCTCATCCGAATCCCGGATAGCCAATTTCGCTATATGCTTTTCCAGCTCTTTCCGTTGTTTTTCATCCGATAGCAAACCGGTGAGCACCTGTTCCAACCGTTCTTCAGCTTCCGTATCCCTGATCATGACAGCAGCCCCTTTATCGACCAGCGCCATAGCATTCTTTGTCTGATGATCTTCTGCCACATTAGGCGAAGGAATCAATACCGCCGCTTTTTCCAATAAGCAAAGTTCGGATATTGTCCCTGCTCCGGCACGGGCAACGACAATATCCGCAGCAGCATAAGCCAAATCCATCCGCTTCAGGAAAGCCAGTAATTTTACATTTTCCGGTAATTTACCGTCCAGCTGTTTTTTCAGATCCTCATAATAATAACTACCACACTGCCACAATACCTGTACCTCTTGCCACTGCCCTATATCCTTTAAACAACGCATCACCGCTTTATTCAATGTGCCGGCACCCAAGCTTCCTCCGGTCACCAATATCGTCTTCTTCGAGGCATCCAGTCCATAGAATTCTATTCCTTCAGCCCTGATTTCCCGGGCCTGTAACAGATCTTTCCGCACCGGGTTACCGGTAAAGATAATTTTCTTTTTTTCAAAAAAACGCTCCATCCCTTCATAAGCCACACAAATCTTACAAGCTTTTTTCGCCAGTAGTTTATTCGTCACCCCTGCATAGGAATTCTGTTCCTGCAAAATCAAAGGAATACCTGCTTCTGCAGCTACCCGTCCGATCGGCCCACTGGCATATCCACCGACTCCCACCACAGCATCGGGTTTAAACTCCCGGATAATCTTTCTGGCTTTACGCAGACTCTTCCAAAGATTATACAATACTTTCACATTTTCCAGAGTCAGTTTACGTTTTAGTCCCCTCACCGGTAATCCTTCGATGCGATAACCCGCTTCAGGCACTTTTTCCATCTCCATCTTCCCCTCGGCCCCGACAAACAAAATCTCGATATCCGGTTGCAACCGCTTCAATGCATTCGCAATCGACAACGCCGGAAAGATATGTCCTCCGGTACCTCCTCCGCTAACAATCACTCTTTTCATATCACAAAAGTATTAATCTATCTTCAAATCAAAAATCCGTATATAACTTAAATTTATAAACTTCCAATTTATCTTCCCCTTCGCTTCAGCTCATTCAATACTTCCCGGCCTTCACTTTCCAGCTCGTCCCTGATCTCTCCGATTCCTTCCTCACCGAGAATATCGAAATCCCGATCTTCGTCGTACTCTGCCGGTTTTCTCCCCCGCCGTCTTCCTGTCGGAGGCGTTACGGTCCGGGGTTGCATCTCCGGCAATTCCCCATCTTCCACTTCATCGACCAGCACTTCCTCGGGTTCGTATTCTTCCCGTCTGTTCTTCCGCCCCTGTTTTTCACTTTTCATCTTCAGCCGTTCGCTCTCTTCCTTTTCACCCTCCGGTGAAAAGGTATGGGCAATACTGAGAATCACACCGAAAGCTGCACTGGTAAACAAAAGCGACGTACCTCCCATACTCACCAAAGGCAAGGTCTGTCCGGTCACCGGTAATAACCCCACACAGACTCCCATATTGATCATTGCCTGTAAAACGATCGTCAACCCTAAACCGACAACCAGCAAAGCCGGAAAAATATCCGGCATACCCCGATCATTCAACACTTCCTTCCTCATGCTCTTTCGCCCGATCACTCCTACCCGGAACAAAATCACCGCATACAGCAACATGATGAAAGCACCGCCTCCCAATCCGTATTCTTCAATCACAATAGCATAAATAAAATCGGAATAAGGGTGAGGCAAAAAATTACGCTGCGTACTGTTACCGGGTCCGCTCCCCATCAATCCCCCCTTAGCCACCGCAATACGAGCCTGTACCGACTGATAGGAATAACCGTCTCCATCCTCTCCGCCTTTGGCAAAATCTGTAATACGGTTAACCATCGTACCGATCCGTCCCCATTCTTTCACCTGAGGCACATAAATTCCCAGAATCAACACCAAAGCAATCGCCGCCAAAGCGGTTCCCAAGGTCATCGCCAACAACCGCCAGCGCATCCGGGCTATCATAAACAGGATAAAACATACTGCCCCGATCAAAGCCGAGGTAGAGAAATTATCCATAAAAATCAACAAAATCACCGGTCCCACAAAAAGCAGAAACTTCTGTAAAACACTATCGTCACAATGCGTGTCGGTCTGAGCCTCGGACAAAATCCGGGCTGTAAACATCATGATAGCGATTTTCGCCAGCTCGGAAGGCTGAAAAGTAAGACCGATCAAAGGCAAACGGATCCATCGCCCGGCTCCGTTGATATTCGTACCCCCAAAGGCTGCACAAACCAATAAAATCATAGATACGAACAACAACACTCCGGCATATTTATAAAAATACCGGTAATGAATCGACTGTACGATAAACATCACTCCAAAACAGCCTCCGATCAAAAATAATTGCTTGATCAGATAGAAAAACGTATTCCCCGCCTTCTCGTTATAAGCCAGACGTCCTGTAGAGGAATACACCACCATGACAGAAGCGATCATCAGCATGATAACGATATACCAGAGAATCTTATCTCCCTTAAATGCTATTTTTTCTTTCCAGTCGTTCATTTCAATCGAATCCAGATTTCAGTTCACAATTTCCTACAGCTCTTTTACGGCAGCTTTAAAAAGTTCGCCGCGGTTTTCGTAATTTTTAAACAGATCGAAGCTGGCACAACAGGGAGAAAGCAGAACCGTATCTCCTTCCACCGCATACTGCCGGGCAGCTGCCAGCGCATCTTTCAAACTATGTGTATCGACTACCTGACAAATTCCGGAAAAATTATCGATCAATTTCCGGTTATCCACGCCCATACAAATCAACACTTTGACTTTTTGACGTACCAGATCGAACAAGACACTGTAATCATTTCCTTTATCCGTACCTCCGGCAATCCAAATCACCGGAGTAGTCATACTATCCAAGGCATACCAGGCAGAATCGACATTGGTGGCTTTCGAGTCGTTGATATAAGTCACCCCCTCCACAACCCGTACGGTTTCGAGCCGATGTTCCACCTGCGGGAAGGTCCGCAATCCTTCAGCGATTTTTTCGTCCGAAACACCGACCTGCATACAAGCCAGAATCGCAGCCATCGCATTATAGACATTGTGTCTCCCCTGAATACTGATCTCCTGTTTGGCGATCCGGAACTGCCGGTTTTCCAACTGCACGACCACCTCTTCTCCTTCCATCCAGGCACCGCTTCGACATGTATTTTTCTCCCATATACTCCGGTCAGCATAAATAAATCCGGCCATCCGGGGTACAACTCTCACCTGCCGGAGTCTATGCCCTACCGCCTCGCTATCCAAACCGTAAATAAACAAATCCTGAGGACGCATATTATTCAGTATCCGGAACTTCGAATCGATATAATTTTCGAATTTATGGTCGTACCGATCCAAATGATCCGGGGTTATATTCGTCAGAACGGCAATATCCGCCCGGAAATCAAACATCCCGTCGAGCTGAAAACTCGAAAGCTCGACGACATACAGCGGATGTGCATCCTCTGCCACCTGTGCAGCCAGACTACGCCCCACATTTCCGGCTAATCCGGCATCGATCCCCGCTGTAGTCAAAATATGACAAGTCAGCAAGGTAGTCGTCGTTTTCCCATTGCTCCCGGTAATACACACCATTTTCGCCTCCGTATGCCTGCCGGCAAATTCGATTTCCGAAATCACCTCGATCCCCCTTTCGCGCAGAGCTACGACCATCGGCACCGTATCGGGAATCCCAGGACTCTTTACCACCAATTCAGCAGCAAAAATCCGATCCATCGAGTGCTGCCCTTCTTCAAACGCAATCCGGTGTGTAATCAATTCGTCCCGATAAGATTCAGCCAATTTTCCCTTATCCGACAAAAATACTTCATATCCTAAATGACGGCCCAACAAGGCTGCACCGACCCCACTTTCTCCCCCTCCTAAAACCACCAATTTCATAAACTTCAATTTTTATATTTATTTTCCTCCCTTTCTTTCCCCTCCTTCTATCCCATAACTTCCAGCCTTCAGCTTATAGCTTATCGCTTTTAGCCTTTTAGCCTTTCAGCCTTTTACTTTCTACCTTATCTTCAGCGTCACAATCGTCACCACCGCCAGAATAATACCTATAATCCAAAAGCGGGTAACAATCTTAGGTTCGGGTATACCTTTCTTTTGGAAATGATGATGTAGAGGTGCCATCAAAAAAATCCTTCTTCCTTCTCCGAATTTCCTTTTCGTATATTTAAAATAACTGACCTGCATCACGACAGACAGATTCTCCATCAGGAAAATCCCGCACAAAGCCGGTATCAATAATTCTTTATGAATGATAATAGCGAAAACGGCAATGATCCCTCCCAATGCCAGACTTCCGGTATCCCCCATAAACACCTGGGCCGGATAAGAGTTATACCACAAAAACCCGATCGTCGCTCCGATAAAGGCAGAACCGAATACCACCAATTCTCCGGAATGCGGAATGTACATGATATTCAGATAATCGGCATAGACCATATTCCCCGACACATAGGCCAGGATTCCCAGCGTCGCTCCGATAATCGCCGACGTTCCGGTAGCCAGACCATCCAGACCATCGGTCAGATTCGCCCCATTCGACACAGCTGTAATGATAAAAATAGTAACCAAAACAAACAACAGCCACCCCAGCTCGTCGGCATATTTTCCCGCAAAAGAAGTAAACCAGGCATAATCGAACTCGTTATCTTTAAAAAAAGGAATAGTTGTTTTTGTCGATTTGATATCTTTCGTACGGACCTGCTGGGTACCCTCGGCAGAAAATCCTTCATCCACCGTACTGGTCACCACACCGATTTCACTCACCGCAGCCCTCTCCCGGATGACGACCTCATCATTCATATAGAGGGTCAGTCCGACAATCAATCCGAGCCCTACTTGTCCGATCACTTTGAAACGGCCTTTCAACCCTTCCTTATGCTTCCGGAATACTTTGATATAGTCATCGGCGAAACCGATCAATCCCAACCATATTGTCGAAATAATCATCAGTTGGATATAGACATTATCCAAACGGGCGAACAAAAGTACCGGAATCAGGATAGCCAGTAAAATAATGATCCCCCCCATCGTCGGCGTTCCTTTCTTCTCCATCTGGCCCTGCAAACCCAAATCACGGATTTCCTCCCCGATCTGCTGTCTCTGCAGCATCCGGATCACTCTTTTCCCCACCACGGTGGCAATGATCAAGGACAAAATAATAGCACAGGCCGAGCGAAAAGTGATGTATTGAAACACCCCGGCTCCCGGAAAATCAAAACTCTCTAAATATTGAAATAAATGATACAACATTACGTTTAAAAGTTAGGAATTAGCGATTAGAGAGATCAAAAATCTCCCGGATAACTTCCTTATCGTCGAAGTGGTGTTTTACTCCTTTCACTTCCTGATAATTTTCATGTCCTTTACCGGCAACCAATATGATGTCTCCTTTTGAAGCCATACCAATCGCTTTCCGGATAGCCTCTTTCCGGTCGGTAATGGCTTCTACCCGGTACTGAAATCCTTCTTTCACTCCGGTCAGCATATCACGGATGATCTGTTCGGGATCTTCACTCCGCGGATTATCGGAAGTGAGGATGACATGATCACTATAACGGCAAGCTGCATCAGCCATCTCCGGACGTTTGGTCTTATCGCGGTCGCCTCCGGCTCCCACAACGGTAATCACCTGATTATTCCTGCCTTTCAATCCGCAGATCGTCGACAATACATTCTCTACAGCATCCGGAGTATGGGCATAATCGACCACCGCCATCACTCCTTCGGTCGAAATCAAAGTTTCGAAACGTCCGGACACCGGCACCAGCAAACTCACATATTCCAACACGTTCTCTTTCGGGAACCCCAACAAACGGGCAGCAGCATATACTGCTAACAGATTGTAAGCGTTGAAATCACCGGTAAACTTGGTCCACACTTCTTCCCCGTCAAGTCGGAGCAAGGTTCCGTCCAGATGTTTCTCGATCGCTTTAGCTGTAAAATCAGCCATCGTCCGGCAAGAATAGGTATATCGGTGTGCCCTGGTATTCTGCAACATCACCAGGCCATTTTTATCATCTGCATTAGTCAAAGCAAAAGCATGGGCCGGTAAACGGTCGAAAAAAGCTTTCTTCGCTTCGATATAAGCCTTGAATGTTTTATGATAATCCAGATGATCGTGTGTAATATTGGAAAAAATAGCCCCGTCGAAATCCAGACCGGCAATCCTTTTCTGATGGATCGCATGCGAACTGGCTTCCATAAAACAATACCGGCATCCGGCATCTACCATCCGCCGTAATAATTCCTGGATAGACAGCGCATCCGGAGTTGTATGTGTCGCCGGAATCTTTTCCTCCCCGATATAGTTACATACCGTCGACAACAGTCCGGCCTTTTCTCCGGTCAATCGAACCAGTTCGTACAACAAGGTTGCCGTCGTCGTCTTTCCGTTTGTCCCCGTCACCCCGACCAGTTTCAGTTCCCGGGAAGGATTATCCCAGTAATTCCCGGCCATTACCCCCAAAGCCTCGGAGGTATCTGCAGTCCATATATAAGTTACCTCTTCCGGTCTGTTTTCCGGCAATTGTTCACACACTACCGCAACAGCCCCGCGGGTCAACGCTTTGTCGATAAAAGCATGTCCGTCCGCATTGACTCCTCTCTGAGCGATAAATACATCTCCCGGTTCGATTTTGCGTGAATCGAAATGGATATGTCCGATCTCCCGGTCGGTATCCCCATATACTTTTCCGACATTTACTCCGTTTAATAATTCCTTTAATTTCTTCATCTCTTTGTGCAGCCCTGGCCGCGTTATTTAATCTCTTATCTTAGTTCAATCCGGATATAAGACCCTTTGGGAACTTCCGCCCCGGGTTGGAGCGATTGCCGCTGTACCATTCCGGCACCGGAAAAATCGACTTTCAAACCGGAATTTTCCAATACGTACAGTGCATCCCTCAAACCCATTCCCTTCACATTCGGCACCGATGAATAGGAAATCCGCCGGGGTTTGATCACGATATTTTCCCCTTCGTTGCTGGCCGTGACCACCCAATCGGCACCATCCGCATCCCTCACTCCGTCTATATCCATATCCAATTCATCGAAAATAGTTCTAAAATCTTCTTTCAGGCCATTTTTACATACCGGCAAAGTTTTATCCGCTTCATATTCGGGTTTACCGTATTGTACGTATGCCATAGAGTAAACCTTATCGGCAATTTCCCGGAAAACCGGAGCCGATACAGTCGTGGCATAATAACCGTTCGTCGGATTATCGATCACGACAATACAGGAATACAAAGGCCGTTCGGCAGGGAAATATCCCACGAAGCTCGCCCGGTAACGTCCACCTCCATATCCGCTCGACCCGCTTGCCAAACGGGCTGTACCCGTTTTACCGGCGATCCGGTATTTAGGCGTATAAATATTCCGGGCCGTACCGTTTTCGACGACTCCTTCCAACATATCTTTTACCTCGTTCAACGTCTTCCGGCTACAAATCCTTCCCCCGACTTCCTCCGGCTCGAAGGATTCCACTACCTCTCCCCGGTTCCGGATCTCTTTTACCAGGCGCGGACGCATCCGCTGACCGTCATTGGCTATGGCATTATAAAAAGCCAGAATCTGCAGAGGAGTAACTTTTAATTCATACCCGATACTCATCCAGGGCAAACTGATACCGCTCCAGCTTTTATCTTTGGGATATTTGATATAAGGCTCTATCTCTCCCGGCAGACAAATACCGGTTTTCTTATCCAACCCCATAGCATACCAGCGGTTTACAAATTTCTCCGGCCGGTCTTTATAATGATCATACACCAATTTCGCAATACCGTTCGACGATTTTTCCATTATCTGTTTTACCGTCACTTTCCCTAAACCATCATGCGATTCGGTCAGATAACGGTCATAAAATTTATATCTCCCTGAAGTACCCAGGTCGATCGTATCGTAAGGAGTGACACACCCGTCCTCCAGCAAGGCGATCATAGTCGCTGCTTTGATTACAGATCCCGGTTCACCGGCACCACTGATAGCAAAATTCTGGTTTTCGATATATACCCCGTCCTTTCTGGCCAGATTGGCGATTGCTTTGATATCCCCGGTTTTCACTTCCATCAGGATAGCCGTACCGTGTGTCGCCTCGCTTTTCTCCATCTGTTTTTTCAGGGCATGCTGCACGATATCCTGATAATCCACATCTATCGTGGTCACGACATCGTGTCCATCTACAGGTTCTTTACGGGTAATGATCATCCAGGTACCCGACATCATCCGCTTTATCCCTTGTCCGCATTCGCCCTTCAACTGGTTTTCAAAAGTCGCTTCCAACCCAACCCGGCCTTCCCTCTCCCCGGTTTCCGATTCGTTCAGATAACCGATCGTCCGACCGGCTAAATTCACATGGGGCTGTAATCTTTCGTCATTGACTATAGCCTGAAAACCACCTTTATTCTTTCCCAGACGGAAAATCGGGAATTGACGGATTTGTTTCAACTCCTTATGATTCACTTTACGTTTATTGATCAGCAAATAACGGTCGGGACGAGGTTTCCGATTGCGGGCACCCACCAGCTTATCTTTATAAAAAGCCTTACTTCCATCCTTAAAGAACCGGGATAAACACAAAGCCAGACTATCCACTTCAGCATCGAACACTTTCTTATTCACTGCAATAGGATCGAAACGGAGTTCATAAAAAGGAACCGAGGTCGCCAGAATCCGACCGTCGGCTGCCCAGATATCTCCCCGGTTGGGTTCTATTTTGACAGGCTGCACCGGCACATTTGCCGACGCCATCTTCCGCCACTTTTCCCCTTCCACAGTCATCACTGCACAAGCTTTAGCCAGAATCAGACAACCGAACAGTACGATAAACACATAAACAATTATGGTTCTCCACGTTATGTCATCCTTTATTGCCATTTCGATCACCGATACAATTTTACCGGAGGTTCTTTACTCTCCTCCAATGCTAATCCTTCATTTTTTATCCGTTTGATAATCTCCGATTGCTTGCGCATCAACATCAAATCCGCTGCTGCAGAAATCGACTCGAAACGCAGATCGGTTACTTCCTTTTCCAGAAGAACCCTCTCCCGATGCAGCTTTTCAGTAGAATATCCATTGGATATATACCAAATCCCTAAAAAAGTAGCAAAAAGTACAAACCGGATATTCTGCCGCAGTTTTTCTGCTAGCAGACTTCCCTCCAATACACTTTTCACCGAGGACGACGTTTTGACCTCCTCTTGCCTCTCCTCCTCCACCGGCACATCTTCCGTTATCTTTTTCCTATTAAAAACTCCCATCTCTTTCCTTATTATTTCTTAATCCTTCTTTCTCGCAATCCGAAGCTTTGCACTCCTGGCCCGCGGATTACGCACGATTTCCTCTTCCGAGGGAACGATCACTTTCCGGTTGACCAATTCAAAGTTATGGTGTACATGACCGAACACCAGATCCTTTTCCAATTTACCTTCCGCATTCCCGGCCTTCAAAAAATTCTTCACAATCCGATCTTCCAGAGAATGATAGGTAATAATCACCAATCTGCCCCCCGGCTTCAATACCTCCATCGCCTGTTGCATCATCTCCTCCAAAGCTTCCAGCTCCCCGTTCACTTCTATCCGTAAAGCCTGATAGACTTTTGCCAGATATTTTTTTTCTTTCAACTTCGGAATACAAGGCAAAATAATCTGATAAAACGCCTCGGAAGTTTTTATTTCCTGATTTGCCCGGGCTTTCACGATCAAATCCACCAACCTCCGGGCATTCTCCACCTCCCCGTAATTCCTGAAAATAGCGGTCAACTGTTCTGCATCGTAGGTATTCAGCACGGTAGCGGCTGTCAGCTTACTCCGTTGGTTCATCCTCATATCCAATTCCGCTTCGAACCGGAACGAAAATCCCCGGCCGGCTTCATCGAATTCATGAGAAGATACCCCCAAATCCGCCAGAATGCCATCCGCTTCTTCATACCCATAATAGCGCATAAAATTACGCAAATATCTGAAATTATGATTCACAAAAATAAAACGATCATCTTCCGGCACATTAGCCAAAGCATCCTCATCCTGATCGAACCCCAGCAAACATCCCTCTGCATCCAATCGTTTCAATATCTCCCCGGAATGTCCTCCCCCCCCGAAGGTCAGATCCAGATACACACCTCCCTGCCGGATATCCAATCCATCGACAGACTCTTTCAGCAAAACCGGTACATGATATTCGGACATATCTATCGTATATTAGTTTTTAAAAATTTCTTCCGCCATCATCCCTAACTCTTCTCCACTAATCGCCACCTCCTCATACACCCTGGCATCCCACACCTGTATCATCGAATCCTGCGCAGCCAACACCATTTCCTTATCGATTCCGATCTCATCCAGCATCTTCCGGGGTAGTAAAATCCGGCCATTGGTATCCATCTCTACCTCCTGCGTTCCCCGACAAAACTCCCTAAAAAAAGCCGCATGTTTAGGATCGAACAAATTCAGACGGGCACGTACCCCTGCAATCATATTTTCCCATTCCTGCAAAGGATACATATCGATGCACTTCCCGAAGACATTTTTCCGCAAAACAAAAAACGTCTGTTGCGAAGCCACCATCACTCTCCGGAAAGAGGCAGGCACCACAACCCGACATTTGCTATCAGCTTTACAGGTATAATCTCCGATAAATGAAGCCATCGTATTACCAATTAATTCTATAACAACTTATTACAAACATACACAGCTCCCGAAAACAAGAGGTGGATTTGTGATGTAAAGTTAGGAAATATTTCCCACTTTAAACCACTTTACCCCACTTTTTTATTAAAAATAACGCATTCCCAAGCAGGACAAGTATATGAACGACGAAGTACCCATATAATCCGCAAAACGAATTGTGCACAATTCGTTTTGCGGATTATAGTATTTGGCAACACCCGTACCCCGATTTTTAATCAGAGAACGGCTAAGCCTTTCGAAGGCTATGCTTTCCCTAAGGTTCCTCCATATATCAGCTACTATAAAATCAATTTAAACCTATATTAAAACCAATTTATCTAACTTTTAATATGGATTTAATGTGAATTTAACCTGAATTTAATCTGGATTTGAAGATACGAATCCCAGGCGGATCACTGAAAACAAAAGAAAAAATCAAGCAAATCCTTGATAATCAGACATTAGCATGGATTTCTTTTTTCTGGCAGATAGCAGAAAATAGCCGTTTCAAGCATATTGTTGGTGTGCAAATCGTGGTACATAAATCAGGCTGAAAAAAGTCCCACGATTTAGCTTCTTTCTCACTGATTCATAGCATTTTGCATGG